>ERZ777011.77-NODE-77-length-149990-cov-15.073559_pt1 | contig 149990 bp, 148 predicted proteins | sample MGYA00374964_ERZ777011 | MGnify/ENA primary metagenome ERZ777011 (study PRJEB29310, sample SAMD00008975) | mouse gut metagenome | study: EMG produced TPA metagenomics assembly of the Metagenome analysis of fecal microbiota from mouse which was promoted... | reverse complement strand
TCAAAGTTGTCGGGAACGTTTAAGATTTGAGCCATTTGATAACCAATTTTATCTTCATCAGTAATGTGTCCTTCATACCAACAGCTCTGATATCCAAGTTCAACTATAGCTAACAACATATTTTCGATTGCAGCGGAATAATCTTGAACCGCAAAGCATTTTTCTCTATATGCAGGTATTTTTTGTGTTAAAACACATATCATCGCAGGAGCCGTTTCTCCAACTGGCGGGTTTATAACTTTGTGTAGTTTATTTAATACATCTTTATCATCAACTGCTATTAGACTTGTTGTTTGTTTATTACAGCCTGACGGAGCGTTTAGCCCCGCTTTCATGATTGTTATTAAATCTTCTCTGGGAACCGTATCAGATTTATACGTACCTCTGTAACTATGCCTTTTGTTAATTGTTTCTATGACATTCAATTATATTACCTCCTCAAATCCCGATTTTTTATTCTATGTAACTCCCCAACAAAAAGGAAGTTTAGTTGAACGATGCACCATTTTTAGCGGGTCATTCAAGCTTTTTAGTGACTTAAATATTTACTAATAATATCTCTTGCCCACGCTTCAACAATTGGGTTATCCTGAAAAACAAACTCTTGTCCTCTGCATGCTGATTGAAAATAGTCATCCTTCCAAGACCTCTCACTATGATAAGTAATGGGTATTCCTTTAAAAGAATCCGGAAGTCTCCACCTACTTCTTGACATCCCCGCTTTTGTTAATACTAAAGATTCATCATATGTATCAAACATACCATAACCTCTTATTCCATTATCCCAAGTCAAATTTTCATTTGCGACATAAATGCAGTTGTTCTTATTATGTACTTTCTCTCCATTAGCGTGTGGATGGTATGTTAGCCAATCAGGAATTTTCATTTGACTTGTATATATTTTTTTTTCTATCTGAAGCCATCCATATATCATATGAAAGCCTTCTCCTTTACAATAATACAAACGATTATCTTTATAATACGTTCTATTAAACCATCCAAAAAAAAGAAAAAGGTCTCCTTCATCAACATTGGCTTTTTCTAATACAGTTTGTGCAGCACCTATTTGCCCAAAACATCCTTTCCACATTATATCTCTTGGATAAACAGCGCCATTTATATCTGGATCCATATGACACTTTGTTTCCTCCGTAATTGCATATTTTTCGCCATTAAAACGAATGCAAGAAGATAATTTACTTATTAAGTCAGAAAGTTTGCCAATACGATTCCCGCAATTAATGTCACCATAACTAATTAATTCGCTATTCTCTCCTGGAATTGGAATGCTAATAATTTTCCCATCCGGCAAAATTATGCTAGGAATGCCCCCAAAAGCCGAATCGCTTCCTTTTCTACTTAAAATCACTTTCATAACTTTTCTCTCATGATGTCTTCAAAATAGAACACCAAAATTCCTTTCTTGTTGAACGATGCACCATTTTTAGCGAGTCATTCAAGATAGCGATAACAACGGCTATTGATACATATGTTCCTATAGTAATTCTCGCAAGGTCAACATAGCTTAGTATATTCATATTTTCCCCCTATTGTATATTAATAGTTCCTTAGCCATTTTGATTTATATTTTCAATGTGTATATTTGCATCTTTATCATTGTTCATATCGCGTCTTATTAATTCGTTAGCATATGCGCTAAATGATTTATAACCTTTCTTTTTCCAATATTTTTCTATATCACTTTTATCTTCTATTGGTATTAGTACACTTAATCTTGCATAGTGTTCTTTATTATAATCATTTTTGTATTTAGTACTGTTAAAATCTCCCATTTTATCCCCCTGTTCATACGTTGAACGATGCACCATTTTTAGCGGGTCATTCATGTATTACATCTTGTATTTTATAAAGTATTCAATACTATATATAGTTTTCACAAAACTACTTTTTCTTGATAATCTGGTTCGCCAGTAACCATATAAATATTATTATATTGCTTCTCTGTAAGTCTTATTAACCTTACAACACCGGTTTTGGGTTTGATTTCATCAATTCTTCGGTAATGTTTTTCAGAAGCTTTTTTATTCTGTACTACTCGCATAAATACCTCTGAAGCAATTCGTATATAACCATCTTTTAAAAGAAATTTCCGAAGCTTTGTATATTCAGTCTTTGTACCCCACTTATCTGTGGGACTTAATATCGCTAGTAATCTCATTCTGTAATACCTTCCATGCTTTCTACAGGCAAAACTGTTGGAAGTATCAACTTCTCACTTGAGTTATCTAATATAATTCTCTTTAGACTTTCGACCATCATATCAATAGCTGACATCACATTTACTTTTACCCCATCTACCATACATGCATTATGTAATACATGAGCTATTTCTCTTCTCTCATTTTTTGAAAGTTGTATATTTGAACCAATGTTGTCATGCGCAACTATATCAACCATAGTTCTATATGGTTCTATAAGGTCATCAGCCAAATTAAAAGCGTTAAGCTGACTATCATGATGTATTCCAAAGGTTGGATGAAATCCTGCCGCTACTAAACTTCTGGCAATAGAACTTCTTATAACCGCATACCCATAGTTCAATCTGCTATTTATCGAATCATCTCCACGTCTATTTAATCCCTCGTGGTAGTATGAGAAATACTCTTTTGCTGCCAACGCCTCGGTTATATCTATGTTTTCTGCACCTTTCATTCCCATAATAGATAGAGCTCTGGCTTGATTGCTTACTTTTCGATTAATAATCTGAAGCCATAAGTCCAAATTTATATCACTACTTCTGGCAACCTGTGCATGCATTAACTTTGACTGCCTCGCATGTCCTTCAAACGGAAGTACAATTGCTGTCGGCAAATATTTTTCATCTAATGTCATAAGCGAAACCTTATTCTGACTTAGTATTGATAAATCCATGGTTGATAACCTTATATTTGTTCCATGAACCATTATCTGACTTAAATCCTCTACTGGAATCAATGCAACACCAACGTCAGATGTTACTTCCAGCTGTCCTTCTTTTATATGTATTTCGCACGAAGTGCTTATCTCAAGTGTTCTAAATCCCATTTTTGCCAACCCTATTTCTTTTATATCATTTGGAATGCCTTCAATACATCCACAATTGCTTCTTCCTTCTCTAGCGAACACTTGGACTGCTTGGCACCTGCAGACTTTGCCTTATTATAATTTCCCCTCTCAATAATACCACACTTCCGTTTCACACCTGTGCAATATACAAATTACTAACCTTCAACCCGCTATTCTCCAACACATAATCCTTGATTTCCTCGTAGGTTGCCTTGCTCTCCGCAGCCGTCAAATCAAGCTCGTCCATCTGAAGCTCCACCTCGATATGTTGGTCTGAATGAAGTTTGGACAATAAACATACCGTCTCCACATTCGCCGTCCACGGAAACTGGTCCACTGCCACCGCTTTTTTTACCACGTAACCGTTTTCCAGAAAGACCTCCAAATCCCGCGCAAGGCTGGTTGGCTTGCAGGAGATGTAGACAATTTTGTCCACGCCGTAACCGATGATTTTGGGAAGAGCCTTGGGATGGATGCCGTCCCGGGGCGGGTCCAGAATAATCATATCCGGCTTTTCCTCAATGTCATCCAGAACCTTCAGCACGTCGCCTGCAATAAATTCACAATTAGAAAGATTATTTAACTCTGCGTTTTTTCTGGCGGCATCAACTGCCTCCTCTACAATTTCCACGCCTATAACCCTGCCTGCCACAGGAGCCATCAGCTGGGCGATGGTGCCCGTACCGCTGTACAAATCATACACCACCTTGTCCGGCGTGCCGTCGGCGCTTCTGCCCAGTTCCCCCACATACTCCCTGACAGTGCGGTACAGCACTTCCGCGCCGTGGGTATTTGTCTGGAAAAAAGAGAAGGCAGATATTTTGAACTTCAGGCCCAAAAGCTCCTCAAAGAAAAAGTCCTGTCCATACAGGATACGGGTATTGTCGCTCTGCACCACATCCGCCGGGGAATCGTTGGTTATATGTAAGAGCCCCACAAGCTTTCCTCCCTGAAAGGATATCCCTTTCATTGCCGTACAAAATCCCTGCAGCAGGGCTTCCACTTCCGAATCCTCCTGCATACCGGCATCAGGCCGCCTTGAAGTCGTAACCAGCCCGATGAGTATCTCCCCGGTTCGGGATGCTTTCCTGACCAGCAGATGCCGCAGGTAGCCCTCATGGGTCAGCCTGTGATAAAAACTGATATTCCTATCTGTAAAATAAGCAAGGGCTGTCTGCAGGATGCTTCTGTAATCTTCATCCACCAGTTTACAGTCCCCTACCGTCACGATATCATAAAAACTGCCCCTTTTATGCATTCCCAATGCAAGGGGTCCGTCTTTTTCTTCATCTCCAAAGGAAAATTCCATTTTATTGCGATATCCGTATTCCTGCGGACTCTTCCTGATACCCTCCCACACATACGGCTCCTGCTTTCCGGCAAGCGCGCCGTCCAAAAGCTTCTTTACCTGCTCTTCTTTTATTTTAACCTGTTCCTCATAGGAAAGGGACAGATAAGTACAACCTCCGCACAAGCCAAAATGGGAACACGGACTGCCTGCTTCCAAAGGTGACTTTTCCGTTACCTCCAAAAGACGGCCCTCCGCCTTCCCTTTTCTCACTTTGTTGACACGGAAGGTTACTTTCTGTCCGGGCAGGCTGTTCTTTACCACACAGGTTTCTTCTCCCACACGTACAATGCCCTTGTTGGGAAAATCAATCCTTTCGACAATTCCCTCATATACCTGACCTTTTTTCATGAAATCCTCCATGTATTTTACATTACGGATTACTCCTCCGGGGTATCCTCTTCAAAAACATCTTCCTCGTCGTCATCATCAAAATCATCATCAAATTCGTCTTCAAATTCATCTTCAAAATCTTCCAGATAATCCGGTCTCAGATAACGATACACTGCATATGCAATGGCAACAACTGCTGCAACCGCACCGATAATGGCAAGTGCCCATAGCACTGCATTTCCTGTTTTCTTTTCTTCTTCTTTTTCTTTTTTGTGTAACAAATCATTGAGTTTCAGTTCATTTGCTTTTACCATGTCAACCAAAGATTCCAGTTTGTTCATAAATAAACCCGCCTTTCTATACTTATCATAGTATGCCTCAATTTATAAATAGTATAGCATGATTGCTTTTATTTTTCTATACTCTTTTCAATTTTGCAAAAGATGCGTACATAATCTTTTGACCGGCCTGGTCAAACATTACCGTAACCTTATAATCCCGAGGCTCTTTCTTTAAGGAAAGCACAGTGCCTTCCCCGTACTTTACATGTCTGACGCGGTCACCCTCTTCATAATCCAAATCCTGGAGCGCTTCCATTGTCCCGCCTTTGGAAATACCCGCCAGATTATTCAGCGCGTCAATTCCCTGGGCAATAAATGGCTTCCTTGCCGGTGCAGTCGCTTTCGGCCTGATGATTGCTTTCGGTCTGAAGTCATATTCTTCCTGCTCTTTCTGCCTGCCCTGCCGCAGGGAAGGGACAGTATTATCCAGAAGCGCAACCGGAATCTCTTTTACAAACCTGCTGATGGGGTTGTACTGCGTTTCTCCCCTGACCATCCGCATTTTGGCACAGGTGAGGCTTAATTCGTCTTTGGCACGGGTAATACCCACGTATGCCAGCCTCCGCTCCTCCTCCATCTCCGCCTTATCGTCTGCCGTAATCGTCATATAGCTGGGAAATACGCCATCCTCCAGCCCCGCCAGATAGACATGGGAAAATTCCAGTCCCTTTGCACTGTGGAGCGTCATCAGAAGCACCCTGCTGCTGCCCTCCGCCACATTGTCGATATCCGCCACAAGCGCAACCTCCTCCAGAAAACCGCTTAAAGAAACATCGTCATGGCTGTCCTCATAGTCGGCTGCCTTGCTGATTAACTCGTCAATATTGGCGATACGGTCCGCAGCATCGTCTTCGCCGGAATTTTCCAGTTCCTTCACGTACCCCGTTATCTCCAATACATCTTCTATCAGTTGTTTTACGCCGTAAAATTCCAGCTTACTCCTGAAAGCCTGCATCATCAGGACAAACGGCTCTATTTTTGCCGCAGCCCTTCCAAGCGCGGCAATCTGATTCGATTCACGCAAAGCGTCATAAAAACTGATGCCCTTTTCCTCTGCATAAGCCTGTACTTTATCAATGCTTGCCTGTCCAATCCCGCGTTTCGGCACATTGATGATGCGCCTTACCGCTATGTCATCCTGCCCGTTGTCTATCGTTTTTAAATAGGCCAATACATCTTTTATTTCCCTTCTGGCATAAAAATTAACACCGCCAACCACATTATAGGGAATATTTTCCGCAATCATGCGCTCTTCCAGCAGACGCGACTGAGCATTTGTCCTGTAAAGCACGGCACAATCCCCATAGGAGGCTTCCCCCCGTCTGACCTTGTGCGCAATTTCATCGGCTATGTACTCCGCCTCCTCATAGCCGGTTTCAAACTGTCTGAAATGTACCCTGCTTCCGCCTTCCTTATCTGTCCAGAGCGCCTTGTCCATGCGTCCCGTATTGTTCTTTATCACGGCATTGGCGGCATCCAGAATGACCTGTGTGGAGCGGTAATTCTGCTCCAGCTTTACGGCCTTTGCCTCCGGATACACCTTTTCAAAGTCAAGGATATTTCTGATATTGGCTCCCCTGAATTTGTAGATGGACTGGTCGTCATCCCCTACCACACAGAGATTGCGGTACTTATCAGCAATCAGCCGGATAAATTCAAACTGCGCGGTGTTGGTATCCTGATACTCATCCACCATAATATATTTGAATCTCTCCTGATAATAATGCAGTACCTCCCCATCTGCCTGAAACAACTCTATGGCCTTGACAATCAAATCGTCAAAGTCAAGCGCATTGCTTTTCTTTAGGGCGTCCTGATACTCCTTATACACCATGGCAATTTTCTTTTTCTGAAAGTCCAGACCTGCCTGTAATTCATACTCAATCGGGGAAATCAGTTCGTCCTTCGCAGCAGAAATGGCGTTTAAAAGACTTTTCTCCTTATAGATTTTGGGGTCAAGCTCCAGTTTTTTCATGATGGCTTTCATCAGGGTCTTCTGGTCGTCGGCGTCATAAATGGTAAAATGATTGTCATAGCCAATCCTGTCTATATAACGCCTGAGTATCCTGACGCAGGTGGAATGGAAGGTTGCCACCCACACCTGCTCCGCGCCCATCCCTATCAGTTTATCCACTCTTTCCCGCATCTCGCCCGCTGCTTTGTTGGTAAAGGTGATTGCCAGTATGTTCCACGGATTTACTCCCATTTCATCTATCAGATATGCTATTCTGTGTGTTAATACCCTTGTCTTGCCGCTTCCCGCGCCCGCCAGTATCAGAACCGGCCCGTCTACCGTAAAAGCGCCTTGCTTCTGCGGTTCATTTAATGTATCATAAATACTCATGCTATTTATTAAACTCCTTCAAAAACTCTCTGAATGCAGGTATCGTCATGGGCTTTGCATAATAATACCCCTGCACCATATCACAATCCGCATTTTTCAGTAAATCTAGCTGTTCTCTGGTTTCTACCCCTTCCGCAATAACTTTGTACCCCAGCTCCTTCATCATTCTGATGAGGTATTTGACAAACTCCGGCGCCTTGGAATCCCTGCGTGCATATTCCAGAAACTTTTTATCCAGCTTTATCACATCCGCTTCCACATTGGCAAGCACGTTCAGGGACGAATAACCGCTGCCGAAATCATCGATGGAAATGGCAATCCCGTTTTGTTTCAACTTTTTCAGGTTGTCGGTCAAGGTGGTTAAATCCAGCATAAAAACGGATTCTGTAAGTTCTGCCTCCAAATATCCTGACGGAATTTCCTTTTCCTGCAATTTCCGGAATACCTGCTCCACAAAGTCCGGCGTTTCATTATGACGTCTGGAAAAATTAACCGACACCGGCACTATCTGTTCTCCGGCTGACAGCGCTTCCCGCAAATAAGAAAGTACCTGGTCCAATATGGCAAAATCCACTTTCTTGATAAAGCCGTTTTTTTCAAAAACGGGAATGAAGCTGTCCGGATAAATCATGCTGCCGTCCGGCTTCTGCCACCTGACCAACGCTTCCGCCCCCACCACCTTGCCGGTATGCAGGGAAACTTTCGGCTGGAGCCATGCCTGAAACTCCCCGTTTTTAAGCGCAGCCGTACGGTTTGCGGAAATAGATTTTTCTGCTTCGTTTCTCTCTTTGATTTCCTGATTGTACGCAACCACTACTGTGCTCGTGGTCTGCTTTCCGTATTTCCTTGCCACATTTGCCCTGTCTATTGCATAGGAAGGCATCTCCCTTGCATCCATGGCACGGCTGAAACCGGACACCAGAACCAGATTGCTCTGACCATACTTCCGGTTTATCTTTTCACAAAACTTCTTGGCGTTATCCAGATACCCCTTTCTTACTGCTTCTTCATTTTCCCCTTCCAAAAGACCTACGAAATGGTCCGACGTGACACGGGTAAAATAAACACCTGTTTCCAATCTCTGTATCTGTTCCGCAAAGTCCCTTAATATTTTATCCCCTTCCGTATAACCGTACAATTCGTTCATATACTGAAAATTGGCAAAATCAGAATACACAAAATAGTAATTGTTACCCTCATTCTCCTTCATATACTGTTCCGCCAGCGCAATAAATCTGGGATACTGCAGCAAGCCCGTCAAAACGTCATAGTTTATCTGGTATTCCACCTTGCTTTTTTCCCTCTCGATGTCATACTGCTGCCAGAGTTTATTGTAGATGATTACCGCAAGCCGGAACAAAACCTCTTTTTCTTTCTCCCAGTTCCGGTCCTCATGCCTGTCCAGAAATACAATATATCCCTGCTCCGTCTTTCTTTTGTCCGGACGGATAAAAAGAATGGATTCAACCTGTTCTCCCGGCATCTTCCGTATTTCCGCCTTTCTTATTACCCCCGTCCCTTTTTGGTCAAAAATGGACCTGATATAAGACCATGCCGCCTTGGACTCCGGAAGAAATTTTTTCTCCGTCTGCCGTTTTGCCTTCCTGCTCCAATGGTATTTCTTTTCCAGCAAATTATTTTCATCGGAAATATAAACAATATCGTCAATATTAAAAAAACTGCATATTCTGTCGGATACCATTTTCAGCCCGCTTTGTATGTCCGACACATTTTCCAGTAATTCCAGGGCAAAAAGCACAAATTCATCTTCACTCTGTATCTGCCCCTCTTCCCTGATATATTCTTCTTCCTCTTCCCTTGTGAGATAGCCGATTTCAGGCGCCTTCCCGCTTGCTTTCACAATACGGTATCCGTTTTTATCTGCCTGTTTTACTTTGTATAATGCATAATCAGCCCATTGGAACAACAAATCAAACTCCCTGCTGCTGCCGTCACATTGTGCGACGCCCACGCTGCATGAGACTTTCAAATCTTTTTCTGTGTCTTTATAAACATCCTGTATGGTGCTGTTTAACGTAAATAAAAGCTCTTCCAGCCTCACCCGGGGCATATCTTCCACATACGCAATAAATTCATCTCCGCCGATTCTGCCCAGCAGGCCTTTCCCGATAGAACTTTTCAATTCATCTGCAACCATACAGAGAACTGCGTCGCCTACCAGATGGCCGTTCGCATCATTTATCAATTTGAAATTATCCACATCTATAATAATCAGCCAGCTTGACTGTCCCTTTTCCATCTCATGGAGCCTGTCCTTGATTTTACTCACAATGGTTTGGTGATTATAAAGACCGGTCAACGAATCCCTTTCCATGCCAAGACGAAATTGTTCTTCCTTTTTCTTTCTGTCATCAATATTCCGGATTCTTCCGATTACCTTATACGGCCTGCCGCCGTAATCAGACAGGGTTGCCCCTTCTATCTCCATCCAGTGATACGTTTTATCCCTGTGTCTTTTTTTCATTTCCGCATAAATGTGTTTTTTTCCTGTCTGCAAATCCTCACTGAACTGCTGCAGGACATCACGGTCTTCCGGATACAGATTCATTAATTCAGATAAATTTTTCACAAAATCTTTTGTAAAATACTTATCATTGGGCAATTCTTCCTTCCGGCTGGTATAATCCATATAATCATTCTCGATGTCATATTCAAATAACATCTCTCCTGACATCTCCGCAATGGCATTCAGTTTTTCCTTCTCCTGCTCCAGTTTCAGATAAGCCCTTTTTATTTCCGAAATATCCGTAACCATACATTGCAGAATAAGTTCGTTCCCGTCCTGTAAAACAGCAGCCTGCAGCTGCCGCCATTCTCTCTGGTGTCCTTTACCGCACACTTCGTATTCCGTCTGCAGCACTTCCCCGCTTTCCAGACACTCCTCAATTTTTTGCTTCAGGCCAATCCAGACCTCCCGGCAAAGCAGCCGGTCATAGCAATTATCATATTGTTGCGCAAACTCTTCCTTTGTCATTTTTAAGAGGGAAAAGAACCCTTCATTTGCGCGTTCCAGGCGGAGACTGCCGTCATACCGAAAACTGCCTATCCCTACCGGAATGTTATACTGTTTATCCTTATCTGCCAATTGTATCACTTCCCCGACATCAACTAACTCATTCTATACCAGTTTCACATCACTAAAATTCCAGGAACGGATGTTAAGCTCCACAATGGGAGTACCGCAATATGCACAAACTTTCGCCCCCACACCCGAAAGCGGCGCCCCGCAGTTCGGGCAGTTTACTCCCAGCGCGGCGTCCTGAAGGTTCTCCACAAATTCCCTGTCCTGAATATAAACGCATTCTACGTTATATTTAGCCTGCGTCTTGACGCTGCGGCTGCCATCTATGACGCTGCCTGCCTTTTCCTTACAGTAATAATACTCAATGGCTGACTGGAAGACAATACTGCACCTTCCTTTCTGCTTTCTGTACTGGTATATTTCCGTCCTATGTATCTTCATCTGTCCGTACTGCACTTTTATGTCCTGGGAACGCTGCATCTCTATCTGCATCCTGAGTTGTTCCTTCAATTCTTCCATCCCTTCGGTAAGAAGGCTTTCATTGGACGCGTCTAAGCTGCGCAGATAGGACATAAGCACATTTTCCGCCCTCTTTTTCATCTCGTCATAATGAAAATCAGGAAACTCCCTTGTTATCTGGGGCAGGTACAGTCCGGTTGCCGCCGATACGGACTTAGGCGTAGCGGCGTATTCTGCTTCCACCTTGCCAAAGCCTTCCGCAAGGGAATCCGTCCCAAACGCCATCCGTGAAAAATTCCTTATCTTTTTCCTAACAGTCCGGTAGGCATAGTAACCTATGCCTACCAAACCGGAAAGAAGTACCAATATTATAATAATTCCAATTAATGTACTGTTCATACGGGTATTCTTCTCCACTATTTAATGTCGTTTTCGTCAAACACATCTCCACATTCAGGACAGAATTTCGGCGGCTTGGTCGGGTCTTCCGGCTCCCATCCGCACTTATCGCACTTATAAAGAGGCGCTCCTGCCGGCTTGGGACTTCCGCATTCAGGACAGAACTTGCCCTGATTTACATGACCGCAGCTACAAGTCCAGCCTGCAGATTCCGGCTTCGGTTTGCCGCACTCTTCACAGAACTTGTGCCTGTTATCCGTTTTGCCGCAGCTGCACGTCCAGCCAAGCACTGCGCCTGCTGTCGGCGCTGCTGCGCCCTGATTCGGCATGGCTGCTGCGCCCTGATTGGGCATGGAGGACTGTGCCGCCGCTTTCTGTGCCGCGCTCATGCCAAACAGTGTATTGGCATCCATTCCGCCTGTCATCTGTGCCATATTCATGCCTGCAAACGCCATCATGGGACCGGCATTCTTATTGGCAGCCGCCAGCTTCATAGCTTCAGCCTGTGACGTTGCCAGCGTTGCCGCTGCCATATCAGCCTGCCTGAAGACAGCCGTCTTCTGCAATTCTTTTATCATCTTTTCATCTTCTTCAGATGCTTTCATGCCATTGATGGTCATGGACACCATCTCAATGCCCCTGGTCTGTCCCCACTTATCAGAAAGCTCCTGATTCAATACCTGTGTCAGTTCAACGGTATGCGCCGCAATCGCGCTGTACCTGACTCCCATCTCCGAAATCTTTGCAAAAGCAGGCTGCAGGGCTGTAATCAGTTCTCCCTTCATCAGGCTTGTCAATTCATTTTTAGTATATTTTTCCGTGACATTGCCGCATACATTTGCATAAAAGAGAAGCGGGTCCGCTATCTTAAACGTATACTCACCGTTGCACCTGATAGCAATATCCACATCAAGTCCGATATTGGCATCCACTACGCGGAAAGGAACCGGATTGGCCGTTCCGAACAGGTTGCCCATAATCTCCTTGGTATTGAAAAAGTACACTCTCTGGTCCTTGGCAGGGTTGCCGCCGAAAGAAAATCTTTTTCCAACAATACTGAAAGACTGTTTCAGGTTTTCCCCCAGTTTACCATAGAAAAGGGAAGGCTCGGTAGAATTGTCATAAAGAAATTCACCTGCTTCCGCACAAAACTCCACTATTTTTCCCTGGTCAACAATTATCATACACTGTCCTTCGTTGACCGCCACGATGGAACCGTTGGTAATAATGTTGTCAATACCCTTTGTGTTGCTGTTGCGTCCCTGTTCAACTCTCTTTTCACCTTTTACCACAAGTACGTCACTGCTTAAGGAATTACAGTAAAAATACTCGCGCCACTGGTCCGCCATCAAACTGCCGATAGCATCTTTTGCTGCCTTGATTAAACCCATTTTTTTCCCTCCATGATATGTATTTTTGTTTCTATAACCAGTTTATGAATACGCTTGTCATTATTGTATCAAGTTTTCCGCTTTTTCTCAACAGACTTTTACAATAATATTACTTTTTTCCCTTTACAAGCGCCTTCATTTTGCATAAACTGTATTATAGAAATAATTATAACATATAAGGGAGTCTGCACTATGGGAAAAAAAGCTACAAAAGCCGCCGATAACATGTATTATGTCGCACGTTATGAGGCCTCCAGGACAAATGATGATTTTACCAGCCGGGAAAAGGCGGCGGAACTGGTGGGCATAGACCGTACCCGCCTTGCCAGGATTGAGCTGGACACCATCACGCCATATCCGGAAGAAGTGCTTTCCATGTCGCGTACTTACAACTGTCCCGAACTGTGCAATTCCTACTGTGCAAGGGAGTGTTCCATCGGCAAAACCAGCGTCAAGGAAGTTACCATTGATGATTTTGACCGTCTTGCGCTGAAGGTCCTCGGCTCTTTAAAAGACATAGATACCCTCAGGATGTCGCTTATCGCCATTTCGGAAGACGGTATCATTTCCGAGTCGGAGCGCCCGGCATTTCAACACATTTTGGATGCCCTGGAAAAGATTTCCACCAACGCCAAGGCATTGCAGTTATGGGCCCTCAAAAATATCCACATTGAAGAATAATCCCTTGGGCAATGCACCATTTACGGCAAACCTAATATAATAAAGCATCACGAAAAACTGGAGGATTTTTTATGAAGAAATTATTTAGTTTATCGCTGGTGCTTTTATTGTGCCTTTCTTTTCTGACCGGCTGCGGCAGTAAAGACAACACCGGCGGTAACCTCACAAAAGTTACGTTAAATGAAGTTGCGCATAGCATTTTTTATGCCCCCATGTACGTTGCCATTGAAGAAGGCTACTTTGAAGAGGAAGGCATCGACCTGACGCTTGTAACAGGTTTTGGCGCCGATAAAACCATGACGGCGCTGCTCACCGGTGAAGCCGATATCGGATTTATGGGCAGCGAAAGCACCATTTACACTTATGCAAACGGCACCCAGGACTACGCCATTAACTTTGCACAGCTTACCCAGCGTGCCGGAAACTTTCTGGTTTCGAGAACCCCCATCGATAATTTCAGCTGGGATATGATTGTCGGAACCGACGTTCTGGGCGGACGTCCGGGCGGTATGCCGGAAATGGTATTTGAATATATCCTGTTAAAAAACAATATTGACCCTAAACTGGATGTCAATATTGACCAGAGTATCGACTTTGGTTCCACCGCTGCCGCCTTTTCCGGCGGGCAGGGCGATTTCACCGTTGAATTTGAACCCCATGCCACTGCACTGGAATTAAAAGGCGACGGTTATGTAGTTGCATCCCTGGGTGAAGATTCCGGCTATGTGCCTTATACAGCCTTCTCTGCCAAGAAGAGTTATATAGAGGAACATCCCGAAATTATTCAGGCTTTTACCAACGCCCTGCAAAAAGGCATGGACTACGTCAATTCACACACGCCGGAAGAAATTGCCAAAATCATACAGCCGCAGTTTGCCGAAACAGACATGGAGACCCTTGTAACCATAGTAAAAAGATACCATGAGCAGGATACGTGGAAACAAGATTTGATTTTCAGCGAAGACGCTTTTACCCTTTTACAGAATATTCTGGAAGAATCCGATGTTTTACCGGAACGCGTTCCTTATGACGTATTGGTCAATACGGAATTTGCGGAAAAAGCAAAGGAATAAAATAAAAGAGAGGATACCCTTTCCCCGGTATCCTCTTTTTTCATGCCTGTTCCTCTTCCTTTTTCTCCCTCAAATCATCAACCAGCTTTTCAATCAAAAGTTTCTTTGTATAAACATCAAAACTAAGCAGACAAATAAACGAAAAGTTCTTTAAAAAACTGCGCTCCTCTTCCGGGGCATCCTCAAATGTCTCTTCTGCCCGCTTAAACTTAGCCATAACATCCTTCTTTAATATCTCGACCTGCTCTTCCTCCATGCCGAATACTTCGTTATACAATTCCTCAAGGCCGAATCCGTCGCCTTTCTGGAAAAACTTATCCTTGATAGGTTTTAAAAGCGCCTGTATATCGCTGATAGAAAGTATATTCTTATAATAGTAAATAAATATCAACAGGAGCATATGCTCTTTTGTATATTTTTTCTTGGCAGGCGGCGGCAAAAGCTCGTTTTTCGCATAATTATTTATCATGGTCTTGGTCAGAATCTTGTCTTCATCCGGATTCCTGGTCGTAGTGCGCAGACGCTTGTCCATGAAAGTAGTGACCTGGTCCATATACAAATCTATGTTGGGAATATCTTCCGTTTTTATATACTCAATCCTTGTCAGACTCTCCAATATACTGTTCAGCAAATCTTCCGTATTAATCGTCATAAAATTATCTCCCCTTTTTGGCGGACCGCTGTTTCCAATCGGCCGGAAACAAACATATATGTATTATTCATTATATAGTATTGAATACTACATGACAAGTTTTTTTTTACAGCCCCCCTGCATTCCGCATTTTGCCTCCGGCAGCCCGGGCAGGTATTTGATTCCATAAAGGACCGTGTAAAAACGCCAGTACTTGGATACCGTACTCTGGTATCCTACGTACTGCTGCGTTTTTACCCGAGCGAGAGCGCGTCCTGTTGGAACAAATACCTGCCCGGGCTGCCGGAGGCAAAATGCGGAATGTCAAAACACAACTCATACTTTACTTTTCTACTTTAATATGTTAAAATCTCCTTGATAGAATTGTAAAATTTTACAGTGTAAAAGTATAGAGAGGTATTCATATGAACAAGAAAATTAGGACAGAAGCAGTTGACCGCCTTTTTGACGCTATCCTGAGCCTGAAAGACAGGGAAGAATGTTACGACTTTTTCGAGGACCTTTGTACCGTTAACGAACTGTTGTCCCTGTCACAGCGTTTTGAAGTGGCCACCATGCTGCGTGCCCACAGGACTTATCTGGAAATTGCAGACAGAACAGGCGCTTCCACAGCCACCATCAGCCGCGTAAACCGTTCATTAAACTATGGCAATGACGGATATGAACTTGTTTTCGCCAGAATCGGCGGCTACAAACCCGAAATATAGCATGGAAAGAAGTCCTAACTGCCTTTGGCAATTAGGACTTCTTTGTCTCACGCTATACTTCTGTAATGTCTCTTTGTTCCATGCTTGCCGCAGCAAGTTCATCCGGCATTTCAGATGCCCTTGACTCTTCTTCCACTTCAAGAAGCGCTTCCTTTAATGCATCTTTTGCAGACTTCTTACCTGCACGGCTTTCCCTTGCCGGACGTCTTCTGGGTTTGCTCTCTTCCTGATTCATATCGCATCTTCCCTGGAAAATGGCTTTTTCATCAATGACAATGACATTGGTCCTGATATCGCCGATTACTCTTGCGGTAGAACTCAGTTCTGCTTTATCCAAAGCAATCACGTTGCCCAGAACCTCCCCGCCGATAATAACCGAAGAAGCTTCTATGGTTCCGTGTACCTTTCCCGCAGCGCCGACTACCAGCATACCTGATATTTTTACATTGCCTTCCACCGTACCATCCAGCCTTGCAGATTCAGATGCTATAAAATCTCCGTCTATAACAGCGCCCTTTCCGATAATTGTTGTAATTTTCCCTTCTGATTTTTTCATACTTTTCCTCCTCCTTATCAACCGTCAATGGATAACATCTCTGTCGGACGGATATATTCGCCATCCTTCATAATCTGGTATACCAGTGTTTTATTGTCTGTTCCTATCAGAAACAACGTAGTGCCTTTGGCAGCCTCATCCCCTGCCTTTACCTGTGCTTCCCCGCTGTTGCGGTAAATGGAAACATAACCATTCCCATGGTCTATCGTAATTTTGTACCCATAGGTTTCATCTTCTTCTACCGCCGCAACCGTACCTTTTGCAGAAGCCACCACTGTGATTCCGTCAGAAGCCGAAAAAATCACCATCGGTTCCCCTTCCGTCACTTCCTCAATCCCGGCTGAGCCGGTGAGGGGGTAATCCGTCGGCAGGCTTTGCTGTTCAAGCTGGCTCTGCAACTCTTCCGTAACCAGGACATTTTCATTAATAGCTAACGCCATGGCTTCCTTTTCGGTATTCAGGCTTTCTATCTCTGATTCCAGAATACTTATTTGTTCTTCCAGCGCTGCTACATTATCCGCCTGTCTGGCATCTTTTGCCCTGTCCAATGCCCATATCTGCCCCTCATAAGCCACATAACCTATCAGGCCGCCGATTAGAAGGCAGACAAACAGGGTAAACACCCGAAAAGTCCATGGACGAAGCTTAAACTGCCTTGTTTTGGCATCTACAGCATCTGTTGTAAATATAATGATACGGCTTACTTTTCTCTTGTGCTTCTTTTTATGCATAAAAAGTCACCTCCAGTAAACTTTTATCATTTTACCACAGGTGGCTCTTTGAAACAACGACTATTTAACAATTTTGTAACATTTCGCTAAAATATTTTAAAACATTTATACATTTTATACCTTTAATGCCATATCTCCCGACAAAATCCAACCCTTTTTCCTCATTATTTCGGAAATTGCAAACGTGATTGCTGCCGGAAGAATAAAATGCATCAGCAAAATCAGCCCCATCGCCATAAATCCGGACATCCCGTTTTCCGTCATGGCTCCGAAAGCTGCTATCTGTCCCACAAAGCCTGCAGAACCCATCCCGGAACCGACCGGCGTACTCACCATGCCAAAGCAGGCGGATGCAACCGGACCCAGAATGGCGCTGGAAATAATTGCCGGAAGCCAGATTACGGGCTTTTTTATAATATTCGGCACCTGCAGCATGGAGGTTCCGACTCCCTGCGCTAAAAGTCCTCCCGTCTTGTTTTCCCGGAAACTGGCTACCGCAAATCCTACCATGTTACAGCAGCAGCCGATGGTTGCCGCCCCTGCCGCCAGTCCGCTGATATTCATGGAAATGCCGATTGCAGCCGAACTGATGGGAAGCGTCAGAATCATTCCCATCAATACGGAAACGGCTATACCCCCTAAAACAGGGTGCGCTTCCACATTGACATTCACCAGGTTTCCAAGCCAGGTCATAAACATGGATATGTACGGTCCGGCTGCCAGTCCCACCGCTGCGCCTGAAACAATGGATACAAACGGCGTTACGATAATATCCACTTTGGTGCGGCCTGCCACCAGATGCCCCACCTTTATTGCAACCAGCGCTGCAACAAACGCCCCCAGCGGCTCGCCGGGTGCGCCAAGCTTAAACGCCTCCATGGAAGCTGCGCCCGGAAATGCGCCAATCATGCCGCACACTGCTGCTGCGACGGTTACAAGCGGCCCTTCTTTATATTTACATGCCACGCCAACTCCGATTCCTGCGCCCGTTATGGTTTTGGCCACATTTGCAACGGCAGTCAGATAACCGCCCAACGCTCCTCCGAACAAAGCGCCTATCTGGGCTATAATGGTTCCTATAATCAGGGTAGAAAAAAGCCCCAGCGCCATTCCGCTGAGTCCGTCAATAAAAATATCATTCAATATTGCTTTCCATTTTTTCATAATTCCGGTCTCCTCTGTGATGTGTATTCAGCTGTCTTGTCAGCCAAAAAAGAAATTATCACAATACTGAATAAAAATCAAGTCTTTTACTTTACATTTTTAAATTTATATGTTATTCTAACCATGTTGACTGCATACAAAAAACGTATGCACATTTCACTTATTTTTTTGGAGGTATCTACAATGAACAAAGGTACAGTAAAATGGTTTAACAACCAAAAAGGTTATGGTTTCATCTCTGATGAAGCAGGCAATGATGTATTCGTACATTATTCAGGTCTGAACATGGAAGGCTTCAAATCTCTGGAAGAAGGCCAGGCAGTTGAGTTTGAAGTTGTGAATGGCGAAAAAGGACCTCAGGCTGTAAACGTAACCAAGTTATAATTTATTTATAACACTCTTTATAATCAGTAACACGATGTACCTGTTCTTAAATACAAAGACTTAACCAGTATTTCTATTTAAGATTTGCAATATCGTTTTATGGGATTAGAAAAAGAACCAATCAGACGATTGGTTCTTTTTTTATCATTTTTTTCCTCATTCCTGCTCACAATCCCCGCATGCTTTTACCACTTCTTCAAAATCCATACTGCCGCCGAAAATGCTGAGAGCGCTTCCGATTGTCACATGTACTTTTCCGTTTCCCAATTTTTGTAAAAGACGCAAATCCTCAAAATCATGTACGCCTCCCGCATAAGTGACCGGTTTCTTACCCCAGCCCCCAAGCAGGGATACCAGTTCTCTTTCTATTCCCTGTGACTTACCCTCCACATCCACGGCATGAATCAGAAATTCATCACAGTAACCGGAGAGCATGTCCAGCAGTTCTTCCCTCACGGTTTCCTGCGTTTCCTTCTGCCACCTGTCTGTCATAATCACATAACCTGCTTCCTTCCTCTTGCAGCTTACGTCCAGCACCAGCCTGTCCGCCCCTGCGCATTCCTTCATTTCCTTCAGCCTGTCAAAATCAATTTTCCCTTCCCGGAAAACATAGGAAGTCACAATCACATGGCTGGCGCCCGCTTTTAAGTATTCTTCTGCATTTTGGGGCGTGATGCCTCCTCCCGCCTGCAAACCTCCCGGAAAGGCCCTCAATGCCGCCAGCGCCTGCTCCTTTGTTTCCTTATAATATCCGTCCCGGGCAGAATTGAGCAGTATCACATGTCCTCCGCGGATTCCTTTTTTTTGATATAATTTTGCATAAAAAGCTGCGTCCCTTTCGGAAACAAAATTTTCCTGCGCCGTTTCCCTGTTCAGGCTGCCGCCCACAATCTGTTTTACTTTTCCGTTATGGATATCAATACACGGACGAAATTCCATTTTTTCCCTCATTTCCAATCTGCTTTTTTGCGCAAAATATTTTAGAAACATCAATATTTTACAACAAAATTTTTTTTAACGCCACTCTTTTGCATAATTTCACCCATATTGCAGACAATACTACTGTTCTAATCTATTCATTTAACAAAAAGGAGTGATATTATGAAAAAGATGAAACAAATATTCGCAATCTGCCTTGTGCTTTCTTGTGTCTGCATCGTGTCAGCCTGCGGCAAGGGTTCCAAGAAGGATGACAATGATATGGCCGGCACCCAGAATACCACGACACAAAGCACCACGGGTAACACCGGTAACAGCACAAACAACACAACAGGCAACACCACAAACACCACCACGGGTAATACCACAAACAGCACTACAGGCAACACCACAAACGGCACTACAAACAATACAACAGGCAATACCACAAACAGCACTGCAGGCAATACCACAGGTAATACTACAAACAGTACTACAGGCAGCACAACGGGTAATACCACGAACAGCACTGCAGGCAACAGAGATGATGCAGGCAACGCTATCGGGGATGCAGTAGATGATGTCGGCAATGCAGCCGGTGATGTTATTGATGATATCGGAGACGGCGTAAAAGATGTCGCTGATGATTTGACGGGAAACCAGGATAATAACGACAGCCGCGGAAGGCGGTAATTTCTCTAAAAAAACAGAGAGATGAACCTTACAAGGTATTCTCTCTGTTTTTTTTAATCAAATCTCCGATTACTTCCGACGCGATGATAAGTCCTGCCACGGAAGGGACAAATGCGGTGCTTCCCGGCACCCTGCTCCGAAAGGGCTCTTCCCTGGAGTACAGCACTTTCAGCGATTCTACACCCCGCTTTTTCAGTTCTCTACGCATAACCCGCGCAAGGGGGCAAACTGAAGTTTCGTAAATATCCGCCACTTCCAGTTTGGCCGGCTCCAGTTTGTTTCCCGTCCCCATGCAGCTGATAATGGGTGTGCCCGCTTTCCCCGCCTGCATCACCAGTTCTATCTTTGCAGTGACGGTATCCACGGCATCCACTATATAATCATACGTTTTAAAATCATACTCCTCTGCCGTCTCCGGCAGAAAAAAACATTTGTGAATGTTTACCACTGCCGACGGATTGATGGACAAAATCCGTTCCTTCATCACATCGACTTTGTATTTGCCCACCGTATCATACGTTGCGATTATCTGCCTGTTCAGGTTTGTCACGCATACCGTATCATTATCCGTTAAATCGATGCAGCCCACACCGCTTCTCGCCAGCGCTTCCGTCACATAACCGCCCACACCGCCGATGCCAAACACCGCCACACGCGAATGCGCAAGCTGCTCCATGGCCTCTTTTCCCAATAACATTTCTGTTCTTGCAAACGGATTATTTTCCATCTATGACATCCTGCATATCATACATACCGGCCGGTTTTCCGGCAAGGAACTTTGCAGCCTGTACGGCTCCCTTTCCAAAAATTGCTTTTGAATACGCCATATGGGAAAAGGTAATGACTTCATCCGCACCGGCAAAAATCACATCATGGTCCCCCACGATAGTACCTCCCCTGACGGCTGAAATGCCGATTTCCTTTGCATCCCGTTTCTGTCTTGCCTTGCTCCTGTCATAAACATATTCATACGCGCCGTCAAACTCTTCGTTGATGGAGTCCGCCAGTGCCAGCGCGGTTCCGCTCGGCGCATCCAGTTTGAGGTTGTGGTGCTTTTCTACGATTTCCATGTCAAACCCCGCAGGAGCAAGCACACCTGCCGCCTCCTTCAAAAGCTTTAACAGCAGATTGATTCCCAGAGACATGTTGGCGGATTTTAAAATTGCCACCTGTTCGGATGTTTCTTTCACCTTATCAAGCTGCTCTTTGGTCAGACCTGTCGTACAAAGCACACAAGGTATCCTTTTCTGTCCGCAATAATCAAGCAGCGCATCCACTGCCGGAGCAATACTGAAATCTATGACGGCATCCGCTTCCACATCACAATTATCCAAACTTGAAAAAACCGGGTAGCTGTTGTGACCGTCGTCCCTGGCGTCTATGCCTGCCACAATGCAGGCCTCTTCATCCGCTGCAACCAGACCGGAAATAACCTGCCCCATCTTTCCGTTGCAGCCATGCATGATAAATCTGTACATAATCCCTCTCATTCTGCCGCAAGGCGGCCTGTAAAAACTGCATTAGAGCAGACCAAATCCCTGCATTGCCTTCTTCAGCTTTTCCGTATTGCCTTCTTCCATTTCGGTAAGCGGCAGCCTGAGTGTGCCTGCCTCCATCCCCATCAGATTAAGCGCTTTCTTTACGGGAATGGGATTCACTTCACAAAACAGGGCATCACACAGTTCCATGGCATCTAACTGCAGCCGCAGGCTGCCCTCCACATCCCCGGAAAAGTATTTTGCACAAATATCATGGGTCTGTCTGGGCGCAACATTGGAAAGAACGGAGATAACGCCCTTTCCTCCCAGGGAAAGAATCGGCACAATCTGGTCGTCATTGCCGGAGTAGATATCTACTTTATCCCTTCCTTTTGCCGCAAGCCTCGCTATCTGGCTGATATTTCCGCTGGCTTCCTTTACCGCCACTATGTTTTCCACATCTTCACAAAGCCGGATAATGGTTTCCGGCTGGATATTGCAGCCGGTACGTCCGGGTATATTATAAAGGATAACCGGAATCTTCACGGATTCCGCCACGGTTTTAAAATGCAGGTACAATCCGTTCTGTGTGGCTTTATTATAGTAGGGTGCGACCAAAAGCAGGCCGTCCACATCAAATTTCTCCGCCTCCCTTGACAGGTATACCGCCGTTTCCGTACAGTTTGAGCCTGTTCCCGCAATCACGGGTACTCTGCCGGCCGTTTTCTCCGTACAATACCGGATAACCTCCAGATGCTCTTCATGGGTCAGAGTAGACGACTCTCCCGTAGTGCCGCATACAATAATGGCATCCGTTCCGTTCTGAATCTGAAATTCAATTAACTCGGCAAATTTTTCGTAATTCACTTCTCCGTCTGCCTTCATGGGCGTTACAATGGCAACACCGGCTCCTTTAAAAATCGACATTTTCTCTCCTCCTGAAAACAATAAAAAACCGGCCTCATAATATAGCATGGGCCGGCTGTTTTTTCACTCATCCCGATAGCGCCCCATCTAATATATAGATGACAGTCATGCAGTTCTTCACTGCATGCCCAAGATTTGAAAGCGCAGGACATCTCCTCTTTCGGCGTCTTCCCCTTTTATTTTCCCTCACATGTGCCTGCCACATCAGAAAAACTACTCTTGAAACACGCAACCTCTATCTTTGTTCTTTATCATAACACCTATCCCGTTTCCTGTCAACGCGCGGAACAGGGAAATGTCTTAAATTTTAAAGTTTCTATCTTTGACACCTCATCCGCCAGCATACACACCTCGTCATTCAGGCTGATTCCTGTCAGGATGACGTCTGTTTCCCCTCTTTGTGCCAGAAGATTTTTCAAATCTTCCACCTCTATAATATTTTTATCCAGAAGTCCGAGTACTTCATCTAAAATCAGAAGATTACATTCTCCGGTGGTCAGAACCTTGTTCGCAAAGTTAAGACCGTTGCGAATATTCATGATTTCCTCTGCCTTTTTTTCTTCCGAAAGCTCTTCATAGTTTTCATCGGATTTTTCAAAACGGAACAACTTGATTTCCGGCTCCATTTTTCTGACAAACTCTGTATCTCCCAGGCCCTTCCCCTTGAGGAATTGAATGATAACCACCTGCTCGCCGCGTACTGCTGCCTGCACGGCCCTTCCGATTGCGGCAGGTGATTTTCCTCTTCCATCTCCGGTATAAATATGTATTATGCCTTTTTCCATACAACTCTCTCCACTATGTAACTTCTATTTCCACATGATAAGTTGTATCATACCACACTTTCCAAATCTTTACAACTCCCTTTGCCGGTTACGACTCCTCAATAAGCTGTTCTTCTTCCCTGACAAGTTCCAGCTTGCTGACGGATACTTCATATGCCACTCTTTTCTCCACCATTTCCTCGTCGATTTTTTTCATATATTCCCGGCTCTGGATACGCCCCCATACCTGGCATCTCTCTCCCACTTCAAAACCGCTGGCAAATCTGGCATTCCTTCCCCAGCAGATGCAGGGTATGTAATCGGATTTTCCGTAAGGACGGTTGACTGCGAGAAGAAGGTCTGCAATTTCCCTGCCAAGGGGTGTTTTTCTGTAGATGGGCGCTTTGCAGATATACCCGTCCAGAAAAATCTGATTCGTCTTTGCGCTCTCTTCAATCTCATCCACAAATGCAATTTCCCTGGCAAACACGGACAATACCAGCCTGTTCTTTCTCTCCTCATGCCGGTTGTAAGACCTGAACTGGCCGCTTACTTCCACATGGTATCCTCTGTAGTCCGCTGCAATGTCTATCAGCCTTTCGGACACCATCATAGGGATTACATCGAAAGAATCGCTTAAACGCTGTACTTTTACATCAACCATGTAAAAGCCTTCTCCGTAAATCTCATGACTATAGCTGAATTCACTTACGATTTCACCCATAATCGTTACCTGGTTGTTTTCAATAACCTTATCTGTCATATTTGTTCTCCTTTTCTTACCTCTAAGAATTTTTCCGGCATTATGCCTGTAGTGTATTATATATATACTCTATTTTCTGTCAGGATAACACCCCTTTCCATCGCAGCATACGACAAACTCAGCATTTATCCTATTTTTCCTTGCACCAGACGACAAATAGTGCTATACTGTAACAGTTTTTAAACACTTTTGTTCCAGTAAAAAAGGAGTTATATCTATGAAACAGAAAAGAGAAGATGTAAGGAATATAGCCATAATTGCCCATGTTGACCATGGTAAAACCACACTTGTGGACGAATTGTTGAAGCAAAGCGGCGTATTCCGCAAAAATCAGGAAATCGCGGAGCGCGTAATGGACTCCAACGATATTGAAAGGGAAAGAGGCATTACCATTCTTTCCAAAAATACTGCCGTAACTTACAAAAATACCAAAATAAATATTATTGACACCCCCGGTCACGCTGATTTCGGCGGCGAAGTGGAGCGCGTCCTTAAAATGGTAAACGGCGTAATCCTGGTGGTGGATGCCTTTGAAGGCCCCATGCCCCAGACCAAATTTGTACTGCGTAAAGCATTGGAACTGAAACTGCCCGTTATCGTCTGCGTCAATAAAATCGACAGGCCCGAGGCACGTCCCGAACAAGTCGTTGACGAAGTGCTGGAACTGTTCCTTGACCTTGATGCAGATGATGCGCAGCTCGACTGTCCCTTTGTCTTTGCCTCCGCCAAGACAGGCAGCGCCACTCTGAACCTTACGGTAAAAAACAAAGACATGAAGCCTCTTTTCGACACAATTCTCGATTACATTCCCGCCCCTGAGGGCGACCCCGAAGCAGGCACGCAGCTTCTTGTCAGCACCATCGATTACAACGAATATGTGGGCCGCATCGGCGTCGGAAAAGTGGATAACGGACAGATTGCCGTAAACCAGGAAGTTATCCTCTGCAATGCGCATGACCCTGAAAAAAAGAAAAAAGTAAAAATCAGCAAGCTGTATGAATATGACGGTCTGGACAAAGTGGAAGTAAAGGAAGCCCGCATCGGTTCCATCGTGGCAATTTCCGGGATAACGGATATCCACATCGGGGATACGCTCTGCTCACCTGATAATATCGTCCCGATTCCCTTCCAGAAAATCAGCGAGCCTACCATTGCGATGCATTTTATGGTCAATGATTCCCCGCTGGCAGGCCAGGAAGGCAAATATGTCACCAGCCGCCACATCCGTGACAGGCTATTCAGGGAACTGAACACGGATGTTTCCCTCCGTGTGGAGGAAACCGACTCTGCCGATTCCTTTAAAGTGTCCGGACGCGGCGAACTCCATCTTTCCGTGCTTATTGAGAACATGCGCAGGGAAGGCTATGAGTTTGCGGTAAGTAAGGCAGAGGTTCTTTATAAAACGGACGAAAACGGCAAAAAAACAGAACCCATGGAATTGACTTATATAGATGTACCGGAGGCTTTTTCCGGCGTAGTCATTGAAAAATTAAGCCAGCGCAAAGGCGAACTTGTCAGCATGGGCGCCGCAAGCGGCGGTTATACCCGTCTGGAATTTTCCATCCCCTCAAGGGGTCTGATTGGTTACCGCGGAGACTTTATGACCGATACCAAAGGCAACGGCATCATGAATTCCGTGTTTGACGGCTACGGCCCTTACAAAGGCGATATCCAGTACCGTAAACAGGGCTCCCTGATTGCATTTGAAAACGGGGAATCCATCACATACGGACTCTTTAACGCCCAGGAACGCGGCACGCTTTTTATCGGTCCCGGCGTCAGGGTATACTCCGGCATGGTAATCGGCTGTAACGGACGCGGGGAGGATATTGAAGTCAACGTCTGCAAAAAGAAACAGCTGACCAATACCCGCTCCTCAAGCGCCGACGAAGCGCTTCGACTCGTACCCCCGAAAATCATGAGCCTGGAACAATGCCTGGACTTTATCGACACGGACGAACTGCTGGAAGTAACCCCTTCCTCCCTCAGAATCCGCAAAAAAATATTAGACCCTACCATGAGAAAACGGTCCGCAATGAAAAAATAGCAAAAAGCTACCCGCATGGCATATGTCATGCGGGAATTTTTTAATATTCTTCCGCAATGTCAATCTCTTCCTGTTCTGCCTCAATCGGAAATACATAAAGGGGCGTATGCCTGAGATACATGGCCCAGTATCCGAACCCAACGATTCCCGCACCGCCGACAATATTCCCCAGGGTAACGGGAAGCAGGTTTTTCAACAAAAAACTGCCCATATTCAGCCCTTCCGCCGCTATGCCGTATTCCCCTTTTGCCAATATGCCCGCCATGCAGAAATAGATATCCGCTATGCTGTGTTCAAATCCACAGAGGACAAAAAGCATCACCGGCCAGAAACTCATCAGCAGCTTGCCCGGCACCTTCTTTGCCGCAAAAGCCGCCCATACGGCGATACATACCAGTATGTTGCAAAGAATGCCCCTGATAAAAGAATCCATAAATGACAAATTCACTTTCACGCTGGCCGTATTGACAATGCTTTCTGCCAGTGCGCCGCCAAACAAATCCGGCGTATGTCCGAATACGACAAGAACCGCCACAAAGGAAGCCCCCAAAAAGTTTCCCAAAAAGACAAAAAACCAGTTTTTCAGCATTTCCCTGACCTTGATTCTTTTTTCCAGCAGGGAAATAATTATCAGATTATTGCCTGTAAAAAGCTCGCTTCCGGCCACCAGCACCATTGCCATCCCTGCCGGAAAGATACAGGCGCTTAACAGTCTTGCCAGGGAAGCATTTCCCACAGTAGCCGAAGCCGTGGTGGAGCCGATACCGGCAAAGCCGATAAAAATACCGGCAAAAACCCCCAACACCAGCATTTTAAAGGCAGACAGCCTTACCTTATGAACACCTATTTCAGCGTAATTTCTGGCAATCTCCAAAGGTGAATGCATTCAATCCCTCCTTTTCCGTGCCGAAGGCACAAGCAATTCAGTGAAATATCTGTTTTCAGGTATATTACACAAAGCCTCATACCAGTATATTCTGCAATACGGAATCAGTTGCTATAATTTGTTTTGCTTTCTCCCGATATTTTTCTTCGTGAAGATAAGTATGCCTGTGCGGCTTGATGGAAGGCGCCATGTCAACCGCCTGGAAAAAGTCCTCCCTCCTCATGTTTAGAGAGGCCGCATATTTCCAGAATCCGGTCTTCTCCAAAACCGTATTGACGCGCACATACCGATGCTCCTGCACAAGGCTCATGATATAAGTGGCTATCCCGACCTGCATGCCGTGCAGCTGGGGCGCTTCCAGAATCTTATCCAGCGCATGGGAAATGAGATGCTCGCTTCCGCTGGTGGGCGCGCTGCTGCCCGCTATTTCATTGGCAATCCCGCTCATGGCAAGGGAATCCACCAGTTCTTTTAAAAACAGGTTTTCCTTAATATCCTCAAAAGGCGTCCTTACAAAACTGTTCACCGCTTTTTTTGCTATCATCATGGCAAAGTCGTTCACCACGCCAAAGCCGCATTTCTCCTCAAAAAGCCAGTCGTACAAAGCCGTGATTTTGGAAATCATGTCCCCAATCCCGGAATAAATGAACCTTTCCGGCGCAGTCCTGATAACCTCCGTGTCCACGATAATCCCATATGCCAGTTTTGCCGGCACGGAAGTCCTCCTGCCCTCCACAATCAGCGACGCGCTTGCACTGGAGAATCCGTCACTGGAACTGGAAGTAGGCACGCTGATAAAGGGAATATTCCGAAGGAACGCCGCATACTTGCCTGCATCTATGACCTTTCCGCCGCCTATGGAGATAACCGCCTGCACCTTATTGGGCAGGGAAAATGCCAGCCGGATGATATCGTCCATGCATACCGTGTCCAGCTCCTGATACTCCATGACCGTAATCTCTTCCTGCCTGAGGGATTCCATTACCCGCATCCCGAACAAATCTATCAGTCCGTTGCCAAAGTAAATGACAACCTGTTTCAGTCCCGCTTCCCGCAGGTAAACGCCGATTTCACCCAGGGTGCCGCTTCCTACTTTTAAAATTGCAGGTATTGCTATACTGTTTCCTGTCTGCATTCTACATCCTCCCTGTGTACATATATGTACTATAATAGCATCACGAATTTGCCCTTGTCAAACACAAACGTTCCATCCTGACCATAACATCCAGTACAAAATCCCCGTTTTCCGTATAACAGAGCATATCTCCTCCCAGCTTTTTGGCGCCTTCCCGTACGGTAGGAAGTCCAAAACCATGTTCCCTTCCCTTTTTGTCCGTGGCGGGAAGTTCCCCTTTCTCTACATGCAAATCTTTGCCGCACCTGTTCCTGATTCTGATAATCAGATAATCCTTGCTGTATTTCATCTGTACGGAAGCGCTCCTGTTTTCTTTTTCCAGTTCTTTTAACGCATAACAGGCATTGTCCAGACCGTTGGACAGAATCTGGCACAGCTCCATATAGGGCAGTTCCTCATCTCCAATCCGGATATCCAGTTTCAGTTCCGCATCCAGTTCCTGGAACTTCTGCACATAATGGCTTAAAACCGCATTGATGTACGGATTGGCGCAAACTTCTCCAAAAACAGGCTCCATGGAAACCTCCATACTCTTGAGATATTCCTGCGCTTCGCCCGATTTTCCCGCCGAAAGAAGGCCGGCCAGGGTAACCGTATGTCCTTTCATATCATGTTTCATTTTCCTGATGCGCTGCTGGTTATCCAGCTGCGCCTCCAGATAATTTTTCTGTTCCTGCAAAGCGCGCTCACTCTGCTGCCGCCTGAAAAGCAGAAGCTGCCTGTAAAGGGCGGAAAATATCGTGGCATAATTAAACAACATGAGAATCAGCACTAAAATGCAGGCAGGCGTATCTTCCGGGCGGTTCACAATGTTTGCGGGATAATTGTTGATTACCGTTAGCAGGACATAGTACAGCACGGTCATACAGGCAAAAACCCCCCATCCTTTTTCCACGGTATCCTGCAGCTCCAGATACGGTTTCCTCAGAAAACGGTACACACAATACTCTATCAGCGGAAAAGCAATCAGCCTGCTCACAAACATAAGCACATACTGCCCGCCGCCAAGATAATAGTCCAACAGGTTCGTCACCGCCATAATCCAGAGACAGGTGGTGTCTGCCAGACAAAAAGTCAGCAGGAAGCGAAACTTTTTATCTGCTGATAAAATATAAAAAAATACAAAGCTGGGAATAGAGCAGGTAAAAAGAAATGCTTTTCCCATTGTATCAAATCCGAACAGAATAAGACCTGCCATATTCAGCCCCATTAAAAGCCCCATGCCGGTTAACGCAAGCAGAATGGTTTTCTTTTTTGTGTAACGGGACCTGAACAACATGATAAAAAGAAAAATTACATGAAACATCGCCCATGAAACGGATAAATCCCTTAGTATCTCCATCTACTACTCCACCTCCTCAAAAAGTATCTCCTGATACCGTCTTTTCACCTCTGCATAGTACCTTCTGGAAACCGGGATACGGTACCCCAGCGCCATAAGTTCATTCCCGCTCAGGTTATCCACATGATACATATTGACAAGAAAACTCTGATGGCAGCGCAGAAATACCTCACCGCAAATCCGCAGCGCCATTTCACTCAGTTTGCCTTTACACTCCTGCACGCTGCCATCCCTGCACTGGATGAAAATGGTATGCTCGCTGCTGCTGATAAACACGATATTGCCGTACGGTATGGAACCGGTCTGCCCCCTCCATTTGAAACTGATGCTCTTCTCCCTGTTCCCTGCCATATTCCCGGATACTCTGTCAAGCAGCCGGTTTAACGCGTCTGCCTGCACCGGCTTCAAAAGATACTGCACCGCATACAAATCATATGCCTCCCGGTAAAAAGCATTGCTGGATGAGATAAAACAGATAACGGCTTCTTTGTTCACGGCACGAAGCTTTTCCGCCAGTTCTATCCCGTTCATGGACTGTCCCATATAGATATCAAGCAGGTACAAGTCATAATGGGTGTCCCCGCCTGCAATATCCGAAAGAAGGCTTTCCGCATCGGAATAAACCGTCACAGACTGTCCGTTCAGAAGGCTTTTCAGGTATAACGCGTCATTACGGCAATCGTCACAGACTGCTATTCTCATGGGCATTTCCCTTTCTTACACGTTTTTTTAGAAATCAGTTTACTTACTATTGTCATTGTACCAGACCTGTTGTAAAATAACAATAAAAATGAACGCGCTGCCGCCTGTGCAAAATAGAAAAGGCCCTGCATGCAGCAGGGCGCTTTTTATGTGTATCCGTCCGGAGGGCAGTCGCAGACGGAGTATCACCGCATTTTGTTTTATATTAACTGGCTTCCTTTCCGGTACTCGGAAGGGGACTGTCCCTTTATTTTTTTGAATACCCTGGAAAAGTATTTTTCATCCTTGAAGCCGACTTTATAAGCTATTTCATAAGTTTTCAGATAATTTTGCTGCAGATAAGTGCAGGCATGTTCTATGCGGATTTCATTGAGGTAATCCACAAATCCCTTCGACATCTCTTTCTGGAACAGGGTGGACAGGTAACCGGGGGAAATACCGACCTTGTACGCCGCATCCGCCAGCATGATATTTTCATAATAGTGTTCTTCCACAAACTCCCTGGCAAGTTCCACCAGACAATTTTTTTCTTCCGTCATCTCTATCCTGTTATCTTCCTGCGCGCCGAACAGTTCGTCCGCTGCCCGGTTCACCATCTGCAGAATCTGGGAAGACCTTACCGGCTTAAGCAGGTATTCCCGGGCTCCTAAGTGCAAAGCCTGCTGGCAATACTTAAACTCGTCATATGCGCTGAGTATCATGGTGTACGGCAATATATCCGCACGCTTTGCTTCCTGCATCACTTCAATGCCGTCTTTTAAAGGCATCTGCACGTCCAGAAACATAATATCCGGTTTATCCCTGAATATGATGTCCACTGCCTCCTGCCCGTTGGAAGCCAGATATATCTTGTCGAAACGGTCTGTATGAAGCTGTATATATTTTGCAATTCCATTGCGGATGGTATCTTCGTCATCCGCAATCAGTAACTTGATGCTCATGCTGCCTGTTCTCCTCTAATCCACAGGGTATCGAAATCGTCACGGCAGTTCCCTGCCCTACCCTGCTTTCAATGCGAAGTTCATAATCATCATGGTATATCAGTTCCAAACGCTCCTTCACGTTTTTAATGGCATATCTTCCGATACGCTGGCTCGCGTACCTGCGGGTATCCGCTTTATCCCAGATGGCCTCCATCTGTTCCTCACTCATGCCCACACCCGTATCCCTGATTTGGAAAACCATACGGCTGCCTTCTCTTTTTCCCGTAACGGATAAGTCATAATGTCCGTCTGCTTTTTCAAACCCGTGCACTATCGCGTTTTCCACGAAAGGCTGAAGAATGAGTTTGGGAATCTCCTCTTCAAACATCGTTTCGTCCATGGAAATCGTATACTTTAACCGTTTTCCAAATCTCATCTGCTGGATGTGCAGATAACGGTCTATTAACTCTGCTTCCATCTGCACCGTCACAATGCCATTTCCCGTATTTAAGACAAGACGGAACAACTGTGAAAGGACCATAATGTCTTCTGCTATCTCATCATTTCCCGATTCCGTTGCCTTCCAGTAAAGGGAATCCAACGTATTGTACAGAAAATGGGGATTCATCTGCGCCTGTAAAATATCCAGTTCACTTTCCCTTTCTTTCAGCGCCATCACATAGTTTTTGTCAATCAGTTCCCTGATATCATCCACCATTCTGTTAAAACATGCCGACGCTTCCCCCACTTCATCCTGCGTCATTACTTCCACCTTCTGGCTGAAATCCCCCTGCTTAAAGTTTTCCATAGCAATAACCAGTGTGTGCAGCGGCTTGGATACAATATTGGAAACCAGAAGCAGTACGGGATAAAGTCCGATTAAAAATCCCAGCAGCAATGCCATCGGTGCATAGATAATGGTGCTGCTCAAATCTTTCCATCCCACCAGAGGCACCATCTTAAAAACGATTGTCCCTGTTTCCTTATCCCGGCACTGATAAATCCTGAAATTTCTCCATATACTGCTCTTTGACAATTCCTTGCCCATCGGCTCCGGAAACTTCTCCGCAAGCATTTCCGTAACCAGCCCGTCCTCAATATTGCCACACCGCACAAGTTCGGCGCCGTACCCGCTTACCACAACCACCGCTTCCCGTCCGTCGCGCAGGGCATTCTGACATATCTCATCAAATATCTCTGCCGAGGAGCCGATGACAAGGTATCCCAGCTTCCTGCTCCGCGCCAGATTGTAAATCTCCCGGTACATCACGATTTTATCACTCTGGTTAAACTGATAAGTGTCCGACTCATACCGCCCGACCCTCTGCCAGAGAAATTTACCTTTTTCCTGTACGGCAAGCGCATAGATTTCCTGCTCATGCACCTGCTCTATATCGCTTATGTAAGAAGAACGGTCCACACAGCTCAAGTAAGGATTAATGCCGTTTTCCGGATAGATGGCAACCGTTTTAATCTGTCCGTCAATCGCCACCATATCCTGAATCATCTGCATGGGCGCACGGTTCAGCCAGAGTCTGGCATCACGGTTCAGCTTTTCCGGTTCATCCTCCGTGAGTATCAGTTCCACCTCATCATTGATACTGATATAGGTTCCCATTTCCATGATATTTTTCTGCACCACGCCGATACTTTCCGATATGCTCTGAACGTTTTGCATACACCTGTCTTCTTCGCTCCGCACTGCCGACTGATAATTGTGTATAAGGAAAAGGATGCTGATTAGCAGCAAAATAGGCGTAATGATAAAATAACTGTAAAAAACCAGCTTTTGCCGAATACTCAGTTTTAAAACCCAGTTCCTTATCCGTTTCATGGCATCCTCCGTACACATCTAAAATAAAATTCTTCTTATTTTATCCTTTTACGGCTCCCATTGCAACTCCTTTTGTGATGTGTTTGTTTAAGAGAACATATACTATCACCGCCGGAGCCGCCGTCAATGCCATAACCGCAAACTGGACCGCATAATTGGAAGAATATTCCCCCGTAAACTCCAGTACGGAAAAAGGCAGCGTCTTCCACGTCGGCGTGCTCAGGTATGTACTTGCCATCATAAATTCATTCCAGTTGTTCAAAAAAGTCATGATTGCCACCGTTGCAATCGAAGGCTTCAAAAGCGGCGTGATAATCTGAAATACAATCCTGTAAATTCCACACCCATCCATAACCGCCGCTTCCTCCAGTTCCTTCGGAATGGACTGGATAAATCCCGTCATCAGGAAGAACCCCTGCGGCAGGGAAAAAGCCACATAAGGAATGAGCAGCGCCCAGATGGTATCCGTCATATGCAATGCACTGTAAATCTTGTAGTTCGGAAGCAGCGTTGCATGTATCGGAATCATCATGCCCATGACAAGCACCGTGCTTACCAGCCCGCTCAGTTTCCATTTCATGCGGTGGCACGCAAAAGCCGCCATAATGGATATGATGGCAACAAAAATCACCGCAAGCGTGTTAATGAGTACGCTGTTTCTCAGGTAGTGCAGAAAATTGCCGTCCACAAAAGCTTTTACATAATTGTCCCAGCGTATCTTCTCCGGAATAATCAGCAGTCCGTTCGTAAACATTTCATTGCTGCTGCCCAGAGAAAAATCAACAAGCCAGATAAGCGGAAACAACTGGATAACCGCAACGGCAATCAGCACAATCCATAAAACTATCTTACCGGCTTTCTTACTCTTTTCTTTCATGTGATTACCCCCTACGCATTCTGCTTATCCTTAAATATGCTGTTGAGCACAACCGTTACCGTGATACAGATAATAATAAACACCACGCCGATGGCATTTCCGTATCCATACTTAAAAGCTTTAAATGCCTGCTGGTACAGGTAATTAGCCGCAAACTGCGTGCTGTTGTTCGGTCCGCCGTTTGTCAGGAGGTATACGGTTTCCATCTGCTTTAAGGCGGAGATAATCGCCATTGTCACATTAATCTGGATGACAGGTTTCATAAGGGGAAGCGTAATCCTGAAAAATGTCGTCCACCAGTTTGCACCGTCTATGGAAGCCGCCTCATATAACACGGGGTCTATATTTTTGATACCGGTGTAGTAAATCAGCATTCCCCAGCCAAAACCGTGCCATATCAGGACAATCAGGACTGACCAGATGGCGTTCTGCTGCGACAGCCAGTTTACCTGCCCCTGAAAACCAAATGCTTTCAGGAGATTGTTCAGAAGCCCGAAATCCGGATTATAGATAAACTTCCACAGATACGCAATTACCGCCACGGAAATCACATTTGGGATAAAATAGATACAGCGGAAAATTCCTTCCGCCTTTCCCTGCAGTTTATCTAACACAGCTGCGACGATGATTGCCAGCGGGTGCTGTATGCAGATAAAACCAATGGCCAGCAGCAGCGAATTTTCCAGCGCGCGGCCAAATGCTTCATCATGAAACAGCTTCACATAATTGTCCCATCCGACAAGTTGCGCTTTTCCCATGCCCGAATAATCCGTAAAGCCATAATAGACGCTCAGGCAGATTGGTGCCAGCACCGCAAACAGAAAAACCAGTAACCCCGGCAGGACAAGGCTGAAAATAACCGGTTTGTTGCTATACAGTTTTCTCATAAAAAATCTCCTTCCATGCAGATATCAATGATATTCCATGGGCAATCCCGACAACAAAAAGGATGTTGCAAAAGTTAATTTCTTTTGGAACATCCTCTCGTTGCCTACTTAGTTCATTCTGCTTTTATTCGCACGCCGCACCCATTGCTGCGAGGAAGTCCTCTATGGTTGTGGAGCCATTGGATACACCCTGAATCTTGCTTTCAATGGCAGTCTTAAATGCTGCAGAGCCGCAGTCGTTAATCGGTGTTCCGGAAACGCTGGTCGCATTTTTCAAAATATCCATAACCTGTTTCTGTAATTCCGTCTCATTTCCTGTCAGGTATGCCGTCTGGTCCTGTGCGGACATGCCCACGCCGTTCTCCCAGCCGTATTTGGAGAGTTTATCCGGCTGATACATATAGTTCAGGAATTTGATTGCTTCTTCTTTTACTTCTGAGCTTGCAGATACCGCATAACCGCCGCCGTTCCATGCTGCAATATCATTTGCGCCTGCCTTGCCGCCGTCAACAACCGGCATGGTGAACGCCCGGATATTATCCCTGATTTCAGGTGCAATGTCTTCATTCAATGCCATGGAGCAGTCCCAGCTGCCCATGCAGTACATAGCCGCCTGCCCATTGGTGAAGAGATTCATTGTCGTTCCGTAATCCTGTGAGTCATACCCTGTCTGGAACATGCCTGCCTGTGCGGAGTCCACCAGAATCTGTGTTGCCTGTACCAGTTCAGGCGCGGTAAAATCGCCTGTCTCAATAGCATTGCGTACGATATTGGCATAATCCGTACCGGCCACCTTCACCAGAATATTGGTAAGGTAACATGCCATCGGCCATCCGTCCCCGCCGTCCATAGCCATGGGAATAATGCCTGCATCCTTAATCTCTGCACAGAGCGCCATCAACTCGTCGTAGGTTGTGGGAACGCTCCATCCGTTATCCGCAAACATCTTCTGGTTGTAGTAGATAAGCTGGATATCCGTATTTCTCGGAAGGCCATACAGTTTGCCGTCTTTTTTGAATCCCTCCAGAGAACCTGCAATAAATCCATAGTCGGCATAATCCGCTTCATTCAGTTCTGCAAGTACGCCTGCATCCAATACTTCATCAAGGAAAGAAGGCTGTCCCCAGATGCTGACAACGTCCGGCATTCCGTTCATGGCATATGCTTTGAATTTTGTCTTATAGGCTTCCTCGTCAAGAGCTTCCACTTCGATGACTACATTGGGGTTTGCCGCCATATATTCATCAATAATCATCTGCTCCACCAGCCCCTGTCCGTTCTTACGGTCAGGAAGGTTGGAAAATAACCTAATGGTTATCTTTTCGCCTTCATTATTCCCTGCATCGCTGCCGGCGTCACTTCCGGCATTGTCAGCCTGTGCCGTATTATTCGGCGTGTTGTTTGCCGGCTGTGTGTTTTTGCCTGAATCACCGCATCCTGCAAGCAGAGATACGCTCATGACTGCTGCAAGCAGGGATGCCATTAATTTTTTCTTCATCTTGTTATCCTCCCGTCAATGTTTGTTTATTGATGTATTTATCTTATCAGCCCCATCAACGCATTAACAGATGGCAATTTTTCAAAATGGTGGAAAATATTCAGAATAGAAATGTGACTTCGTCACGGAAATGACATACTTCATAAGGTATACTGGACTCACAACAAAGAAAGGATGGTAATTATCATGTCAGTACTTCATGTTAATAAAAGCAATTTTGACTCTGTAAAAGAAAGCAGCAAACCCGTTCTTCTGGATTTCTACGCAGACTGGTGCGGTCCGTGCCGCATGGTTTCCCCCATTGTGGATGAGATTGCAAAAGAAAATCCCCAGTACCTTGTAGGAAAAATCAATGTGGATAAGGAGCCGGAACTGGCCGAGGCATTCCGCGTTTTCAGCATCCCGACGCTGGCTGTCATGAAAGACGGTAAAATCCTTTGCCAGTCGTCAGGTGCAAAGCCAAAACCACAGATTCTTGCCATGTTAGAGGGTTAACCTTCGAAGGCGCTGTTTATCAAGGATTCGGATGTCCCCCCGGGAAACCTCCACAATCCCTTCATTGGCAAAATATTTTAACATCCTGGATACTACCTCACGGGCAGAACCCATATAGCGGGCAATCTGTCCGTGCGTCAGCGCTATGGTGTCCAGTCCCGTCCTTGCCGATTCATCGTACAGAAAAATGGCAAGTCTTTTATCCATGCTCATAAAAAGAATCTGCTGCATCACCCACATCACATCCGAAAAACGGCTGACGGCTGTTTCCAGCGCAAATATCTTTATTTTGGGGTTTCTTTCCGCAGCCGCTGCAAAAGCAGGGCCGCCGATGACATAACACGTACAGTCCTCCTCCGCATCTATAAACACATCAAATGTAATGGCATCCAGCACACAGGAGGCTGACAGCATACACATATCCCCCGGATGCAGACGGTAAAGCGTAATATCCTTTCCCTCCTCCGACATCATATAAAGCCTGAGGCTTCCCGATTGGACAAGAATCACGCCCGAACATTCACTTCCGTCGTGGACATGATTGCCTTTCGGATAGGTAAACACATAGGAATTATCGCAGAGAAATTCCCTTTCCCCCTCCGGTATGTTCTCCCAGAAAGGAAAAATTTCCCTATAAACATTTTTTAATTCTGACGCAGGTATTTTTTCCGACCCCATCCCATCACCCCTTCATAGGCAAAGCGACCGTAACTTCGCCTTTTGCATTTTCATCGTCCATAATCAGTTCTCCCACTTCCCGCGCCACAATTCTGCCGGACAGAGGGTTTTTAATGCTGTCAACCTTTGTTGTGATGACTGCGTCCACCTGCGATTTCTCAAAAGCAAGGTCCGTTCCCTCCATTTCACAGTCAACCAGTTTCAAGTTTTTACAGTAACAAAACGGCTGGGTACCGATAATTTTGCAGTTTACCAGCGTCAGCCCGTCCGAATACCACGCCAGATATTCTCCTTTTACCACACTGTCTTTTACCGTTATGTTTTCACCATGCCAGAAAGCATCCTTTGTATCAAACACACAGTTTTCAAAAACGGCGTCTTTGATATACTGGAAAGAATATTTTCCTTTGAAATTTACTCCCCTGAATGTCATGTTTTGGGCGCGCATCATAAAATACTCGCTGGCTGCCGTGGTATCCTCCATGTGTATCCCGCGCACGGACCACCCAAATTCCGGGGAGATAATATCGCAGTTTTTGATATATACATCACTGCACTCCCTGAGCGCCTTGATTCCGTGCAGCTTCGTATCCTCGATTTTTACATGGTCCGAGTACCACAGGGCTGCCCTGCAAAGCTGGGTCATCTCCGAATCCGTAATAACAAGGCCGTTATCATGCCAGAAAGGATAACGAAGGTTAAAAAAGCAATGCCCCGCTTCAATATTTTTCCCTTCTTTAAAAGCGCTCTCGCCGTCCGCCGGACCGTCAAACGAACAGTTCCTTACCACTACGCCGTCCACGCCGTAAAGCGCACGTTCCTCGTCAAATTTCTGATTTTCTATTATCTTCATTCTCTTTTCCTCCGCTTCTTATTCGTCGCCCCTGCAACAGTCAATCTGATAAACCAGGTAGTCCAGACAGTCAATCTGCTTCTCCCCTTCATGCACCTTATCCAAAAGCCCGCTCCTGTGCTTTTGAAGCCGCTTCAAAAGTTCTTCTTTCCTGCCGTCATTCAGGCATTCCATGCAGCATTGAATGGTATCCTCACTGCATCCCGCTTCTTTCAGGTTTTCGATAACTGCTTCTTTGGAACCATATGCAAGTAACTTTTCCAGGCTTATTTTTTTCCCATCCATATGCGCCCTCTCACTCCCTGTTCTAAAATATGCTATCTCTTATCCTTATTATATTTCTTACTTATTATGATAGCAAATACTTATAATTAATGGAATTATATAATTGAAACCTATGCAAAATCATGCTATACTGTATAAGGCAATTTCTGAACGGATGAGAAAATGCCTTATTTCAGGTATTTGGGGAAAGGAGGCTTTTATCCATATGGAACTTCGTGTACTTCAGTATTTTCTTGCGGTGGCAAGGGAACAGAGTATTGTCAGGGCCGCCGAGTCCCTGCACCTTTCGCAGCCAACGCTCTCCACACAGATTAAGGCCATGGAAGAAGAACTGGGCAAACAGCTTCTTATCCGGGGAACAAAAGGTTCCAGAAAAGTAACGCTGACGGAGGAAGGGATGATTCTCAGAAAACGTGCGGAAGAAATCCTGAACCTGGTACAAAAAACCGAAAAAGAAATTTCCCTCTCAGACCAAATCATTGTCGGGGATGTGCATATCGGGACAGGTGAAACCGATGCCGTCCGCTATATTGCAAGAGCCGCGCGAAGGCTTTATATGGATTATCCCGGCATCCATTATCATATTACCAGCGGAAATGCACCGTATGTCATAGAACAACTGGATAAAGGGCTGATTGATTTCGGCATGGTATTCGGCGCCGCAGACCTTACAAAACACCATTCCATTGAATTACCTTTCCGGGATACGTGGGGGGTATTGATGCGTCGTGATTCCCCGCTTGCAAAAAAAGCGTCCATCGTCCCCGAGGACTTATGGGATAAGCCGCTGATTATTTCAAGACAGGAAAACAGCGGCGGTGCATTGACATCATGGATAAACCGCGAACTGTCCGAGTTGGAAATTATTGCAACTTACAATCTTTTATTCAACGCGTCCCTGATGGTTGAAGAAGGCTTGGGATATGCTGTCGGTTTTGATAATATCATTAATACTTCCGGTAAAAGCAGTCTTTGCTTCCGCCCTCTTTTCCCGGAAAAGAAAGAAAGCATGAGCATTATCTGGAAAAAGTATCAGATATTTTCCAAGGCGTCGGAAAAATTTCTGGAAACTTTGTTAAATACACGGTTTTCAGAAACACAAGACGGCATACCTGAGTGAAACTGTCCGCAAAAAAGACATTGCAGGTACAAGCCCTGCAATGTCTTACATAAATGCGCTCTTCCTCACTTATTTTTTTCACTGCCCCAATCGCTAAGCGCTTTACACCGCCTTAACGTCGCCAGCACTGTAGATACCTTAAACGGCTTGATAATAAAATCGATGGCTCCGTTCTGCACAGCTTCCATGACCATTGCATTTTGTCCCATCGCAGAACACATAACAATTCTGGCATTACTGTCTATTTCCCTAATCGCCTTTACTGCCGCCAGCCCCGTCATATCCGGCATTGTAATATCCATTGTCACCAAATCCGGTTTTAACTCCTTATACTTTTCAATCGCCTCAAGGCCGTTTGCTGCTTCCCCTACTACGGTATATCCGTTCTCTTCTAACATCTTCTTCAGGACTCCCCGCATAAACAGTGCATCGTCGACAATCAGAATTCTTCCTTCCATGCCATTTACCTTTCTGTTTTACAAAACTTGCAATCTGCTTGTTTTTTTAGCATACCATACTTTCAGGAACTTTGCCATCAAAACTTCCTGCACTTTAAAAACGGATGGTTCAACCATCCGCTTTTAACGACATTTTTCTCCTTTATACGTGAAACCTGTCCATCAAATCCTGCAGCTTCCCTATGCTTTCCAATACCATCCTTGTTTCTTCCGATACATTTTCACTTGAACCGTTCATCTCCTGAAGATTCCTGTTTACACTCCCGACTGCGTTTGAAATTTCGTTTTGCGCCTCATGAATTGTATCAAAAAGAGCGCTGATATTCTGCATGGATACGCTGACCTGCTCCGCACTTTCGCCCAGCTGCATACTCGCTTCGGCATAATATCCGGCGTCATTCTTATAGCTTTCCGCCAACATTTGCAGCTTATCATAATCCCTCATAACAGTACCGTCAATAAATACCAGGACATGGTCGCTCTCCTCCGACAATACATGCACGCTGTCAAGTACCTTTAATGTCAGGTCATTTACCTTGCCGATTTCCTTTGAGGTATCCTCACTCAATTTTTTGATTTCTTCTGCAACCACCGCAAATCCCCTGCCGGCTTCACCGGCCCTTGCCGCTTCTATGGAAGCGTTTAACGCAAGCAGATTGGTCTGAGATGCAATTTCCTGAATCGAGGTAGAAACCTGTGCTATCTGTTCGATGACCCTGGTTCCCTCGATTGCCTCCTGCAATTTCACCCGGCTGTCATGCGCCACGTTAACCGCATTATTTTTGCCGTCCATCAACTCAGGAACAATGGCATCGACACGCTCCGTTACCTCTTTCGCCCTGCTTATCATCTTCCCTGCATTACCCGTCAGCGCATCAATAACCTCAACCGTTTCTTTGCAGGTAACTTCAATGTGCCGGATACCGTCCGTCTGCGAATCCACATTTGCACCCGTTTCCTCCATTGCCGCACTGATTTCCATAATATTGCTGCTGATATCGGATACCTTGCCGCTGGCCTCTTTCATCCTTGCATATATATGACCCGATTCTTCCTTTGTCTGTCCGATTATGGTGATAAAGCCTTCCTTCATCTCCTCAATTAAATAGCCGATTTCACTTACTTCGCTTTTCTGTTCCTTATAATTTCCTTTTCCGATAATCCGTTCTTTGATAAAGGTTTTCATGCTTTCAATCGGCCGAAGGCTTCTTTTTACCGTACCGTACATCAGAATAAGGACGATAAGCAGGGTCGCCCCTCCCGTCAGCAGGGTGATGACGATGCTTCTCACAACCTGGCTCATCACGACCGATTTATTCTCCACGATACCAAAAATCCAACCGGTTTCTTCCACCCTGGCAGTGCTGATATATTTCATCCTGCCGTCATAATCTTTTATTTCAGCCGCTTCCTCTACATTCACCCCCAAGGCATCGTTTAAAATCGTATTTCCTTCTTCCGTCGGCAGGAAATCTTTGTTGTTATGGGCAACCACATTGCCGTCCGTATCAAGCAAAAAACCTTGTATGTCGTCACTGTTCCCTACATTTCCCACCAATTCCGTCAATGTGTCTATCGTGATATCCGCCAGCATAACTGCCTGCTCGCCCTCAATTGTAAGCGGTTCCGCAATACTAACAATCATCTGTCCTGTGGCAAAGTCCTTATATGGCGTTGTATATATCAACGTATTTTCTTCTATCGCCATCTTCCACCAGCCCCTCGTGGTCGGGTCCAGGTCCAGGACAGAATGGTCCGCCGGGAACACACCTCCGTCATATCCGAAACAAATGTAATACATCAGGGCATTCTCGTTTTCCGCCAAAGAGTTTTCCAGATAATTCATGATGAACTCTTTATCGGAATTATTCATGTATGCGATTGCATTGCGGACCGTATGTACAATATTGCCCTCTTCCTTGAGCCATTCATTTACCACGCGGGCATTGTTTTTTGCTTCCGCATTCGCATAATCCCTTGCCTGCTTTGACATATTACCGCTTAACAGGCTTACCGCCACTATTTCGCATACAATGATGGTGGCAAGCAAATAGAAAGCCGTCTGTAATGTAATGTTTCTCCTGATTGTTTTCTGCTTTGGCTTTATCATATTCATCCTCTTTTCTGTGCCGTTTATAATCCACTACTGCTCATGCAAAATTGCATGTTAATTATAACACAAAAACTTTCTCTTTTTTACCGTGTGGCATGAATCGACCATTTTCAGGAATGAATAGTATCCGAAAGCTTTTTCTGTTTCAGCGGTCCATACCGCAGGAAGCCGCCTTTTCGATGAGGCACCGGTCGTTTTTCACCGCATCATAAAACCGGAAACCGCCCGAAAAATTATAGGAGTCATATCCGTTTCCTTCCAGAATGCGGCATGCAATATAGCTTCGCAGACCGCTTTGGCAAATCACATAAACCCGCTTGTTTTTCTCAATCTCCTCCAGGCGTTCCCGCAATTCATCCACAGGGATATTCCTAAAGCCGTCGATATGGTTCTTTTCATATTCACCAACGGTTCTGACATCCAGCAGCGTAACGCTGCCGTCACGGGGCAGACTGTCTATATCTTTCATATGCCACTGTTTTAATGTTCCCGTGACAATATTGTCAATCATAAAACCTGCCATGTTCACGGCATCTTTCGCGGAAGAATAGGGCGGCGCATAGGCAAGGTCCAAATCCTTCAACCGGTCAGCCTTCAATCCTGCATGAATAGCCGCGGCAAGCACATCAATCCGCTTATCCACACCTTCATAACCTACAATCTGGGCCCCCAGTAAACGGCAGGTTTCTTTCTCAAAAACCACCTTCATAGTCATGACCCTGCCGCCCGGATAGTAACCGGCATGGCTCATGGGCGACAGGATAACCGTATCTACATCCAATCCGGCTTTTCCTGCATTGGTTTCGTTGACACCTGTACTGGCAGCGGTCAAATCAAAAACCTTAATCACGCTGCTGCCCTGGGAGCCTAAGTAACGGCTGTCCCTGCCGCAAATATTGTCAGCAATGATACGCCCCTGCTTATTGGCGGGACCTGCCAGGGAAATCAGGGCGTCCTCACCGGTAACATAGTGTTTTACCTGCACTGCATCACCTGCGGCATAGATATCAGGAATGGAAGTTTCCATCCGGTCATTGACCACTATGCTGCCTTTCATACCCAATTCCAGACCCGCCTCCTTTGCCAGCGCAGTGTCCGGTACTACACCGATGGCCAGAATAACCATATCTGCATGAATGGCTGCTTCCCCTTTCAGCAGGACGTCTACCCCGTCATTCTTTTTCTCAAAACCTTCCACCGTGTGCCCAAGCGCCAGCCTGACGCCGTGCCTTCGCATCTCATTGTGGATGAAGGAAGCCATATCCGCGTCAAAAGGATTCATCAGCTGTTTCGGACGCTGGACAATGGTTACATCCATACCCAGTTCCTTTAGATTTTCAGCAAGTTCCAGACCGATAAAACCGCCGCCTGCCAGCGCCACGGATTTAGGATGATTTTTATTGATATACTCTTTTATCCTGAATGTGTCTTCCACGGTACGCAGGGTAAACAATTTATCAATCCCGACGCCGGGAAGCCTAGGCTGTGCAGGTTTTGCGCCGGGAGCAAGAATCAGCTTATCATAGTTTTCCTCAAACTCTTCCCCGGTTTCCAAATTCCTGACAGAAACAGTCTTTTCATCAGGATGGATTGCCGTAACCTCATGGCGCACTTTCATATTTACCCTAAAACGCCGATAAAAACTCTCCGGGGTTTGAAGCGTCAGTTCTTCCGGGTCTGTAATCACATCCCCGATATAATAAGGCAAACCGCAGTTTGCGTAGGAAACATATCCTGAACGCTCAAAAACAACTATTTCAGCCTGCTCATCCAATCTGCGAATGCGTGCGGCAGCTGTTGCACCGCCTGCCACGCCGCCAACGATAACTACTTTCATATTACCTTCCTCCTGCTTTCTTTACTGTTCGGAAACCGTTTCCCCCTGCCAGTCAATGATTCCTCCGAACTCCACAATGTTTGTATAGCCCAAATTTACAAGCTTCTCCGACGCCTGTTTGCTGCGATTTCCACTGCGGCAGTATACAAGAATCAGCTGCTCTTTATCAGGCAACTCCGGTATTTCTTCCGTTCCAATGACTTCATTGGGAATATTGACGGCATTGGGGATATGACCGTCGGCAAATTCTTCCGGTGTGCGGACATCCAGAATGATATAGCCGCTTTCTTCTTCCATCATGGTCACAGCCTCCTCCATACCAATCTGACGGTAACCTGGCTTATCTGCCGCTGCGCTGCAGCCGGTCAGAAAAAACACACAAAGTAATATTGCCAAAATTTTTTTCATCACAATTCCTCCCTCCTGCAAAACGGCATAAAAAAGCCTTTCCATTTGCATTTTATTATACACCATATCCCGGCTTTTTTCTGTGATATTATCACACTTGTATAAAATTCTCAAAAAATATCCGGCAATCAGGAAAAATACTCATATTCAAAAGAAGCCCTGTCTGTTTCAAAAGCAAACAGGGTACAACCATTTTTGCAAAATTGATAGAAAGCCCGACAAGACGCGCTTTCGTGAATTGTCCTTACCATGTCGCCTTTCTCCGGCGCTTTGAGCGGCCGCCCGGATGCTTCCAGCAGCCTGACCTCCAATTCCAGATTGCCCTGTATAACCCGGACCGTCCCGTTTTGAATCCGAACCGCCCTGGCTCCCAGATAAGTAGCTATTCTGTACTCTTTTCCCTGCCACAATATAACGCCTATAACGCCGGTAAAATGGATGCCTGCCATGGGAATATCCGCCACTGAAAGCATGATAGACCCATCCCCGAAACAGCATTGCGTCCATACATATTCTTTGGGAAAGGAACGGCCCCGGTCCCCTTCCCAATATCCCCATGCATCGTGAAAAGAAAAATTTTGTCCGTTGATACACACATTTCCGGTGACCGAATGCCGCATACTCCACACGCTGTGGCGGCACTGCATAAACGGCACTAACGTAAACGGTCCCATAATATCATATTTTAACGGGGAAAGCTGCCCAAAATCCAGTTTTCCACTTACGACCAGCTGCGGTGTGTGTATTGCCAGATAAATCCCCTTTTCCCCAAAACGGTTTTCTCCAATGAAAATATTCCTTCCGGTCCGTCGAAAGGAATCCGCATCGCACATAACTGTCCAGACATTATTATCCGTAATCACCTGAATAGAACAGGTACGTTCTTTTCCTGCATTGTGAACGGCAGGTATTACCGCCAAAGTCTGTGTATCAGATTGACATTTCAGATACCAGCCATAAAAGAAACGATTCATAACCATATCTCCCTGAAAAAATAATGCTTATTTTCCCAAGGATGTGCCAGATTTATACAGAAAAATTTGACATTTATCCATTGTAAACAATGGCAAAGCCCTCCATTCCCGGATTCCCGCACAAAAAAAGAGCCTTGCGGGGAGGAAGACACCCACAAGGCCCTGGTTTTTACTCCTTTTTATAGCGCCGCAGGAAAAATGAAAACCTGCAGTGAAGAAAGATTTGTTCTTTATGAACATATTCGTTACTCATTTACAATTTTGGTTCAAAAAGTTTCTTATCCGTCTCTGAAGTCTTCATCGCCTCCATTGCCTGTTCCGCTGTCCACTTCATAGTTTATATAAGGTTCTTAATTAAGCTGGCCTTTTTATAAAATAGTGCATATACTTGGATTTTTCGCTACCTGGAATGCAAGGATGATGCTCATGGCCATTAAAGCACTTCGACTTTGATACACTTAAGCAATGACCCCTTTTTTGCCCTTTAATATGAACAGAAGCCGATTGGCACTCCACCAATCGACTAGGTACTAATTCATATTCAATCAAATAAATTGGATTTTGCTGTTCACCATTCTACTTCTATCACGCATTTATCTCCACCTGTTTTTATGCTTTCAAGTAGTGTGACTTTTATATCTTTCTTAAATACTTCTTTAAATATACATTCAGCATTTCCTAATGTACAATAGCACCAAGTTCTTGATACTTCTTCCGGTACTCTTTTAATACAAGCACAATAGCATTGAGGATAACAAAACAGTATTTTATTATCAGATATGTATTCAAGAAATGCAAAGGTTTCATTTTCATTAAAAGCATCTACAAATTGTTCAATACTATTCTCTTTATTCAAATACTTCAAAATCTTATTTGCTATTGATTTTCCTTCATTACATTTGCATTCTTTTCTAAGATTTATAATCGTTTCGGTGTCAAAATTTTCTTCAAGATAATCACACGTACTCTTCACCCACTCAAATTTTTTTTCAATATTAGCACCTTTAGACAATGGATATCTCTCTTCAAACTCTTTTGCTTCGCTATTTCCTACATTTCTTCTTAAACTTTCAATCAGTCTAATCGAATGTGCATTATCATTTTTTGCCATAATTTCCTCCATAAATTTGCTTTTTAAATCTTTAAGGATTGGAATTTAGAGTTCATTTCTTTGAATGTTTCCAATAATTAAGCTTTGGAAGTTGTTCTTCAAAAAAAGCACGTGCTTGTTCTGCAGACCAACTATCATTTGACATATGCTCAACAAGAAAATCTGTCAATTCCTCAAGATTTGTATATATGAACTTTCCTTCAGCATAGCACCACTTGCAGTATTCTTCATTGAATGTACCGTCAGTTTCTTTACTAATTGAAGAATCATCAAGCGGCATACCACAACATTGACAAATCAGTTTCCGCGGAGACCCTAAAAGTGTATTAACAGAAACATCAAACATCTTTGACAACATTTTCAAAGTTTCTGTATTAGGGACGGTTTCTCCATTTTCCCAACGAGATACTGCCTGCCGCGTAACATGAATTTTTTCTGCGAGTTCATCCTGAGATAATCCGTTTTTAGTTCGGAGTTCTAGAATTACATCTTTTGTTTCCATATATATCATCACCTCATAGATATTATAGCGCCGCCATTTCATGATAACAAGCAACTCGCTGTTGCTATTTATTAAACAAATTCAAGCTTTAGGACATTCCTAAATTGAAATTTATCTCTCCATTAACCAATGTGTTTCTGTTTCATCATATTTTTTAAACCCTACTCTCTGATAAAGAATTCTTGCAAGGTTTTCTTTGTATGTTTCTATTTTCTTTACAACGGACAATGCCTCCTATAATAATGCATAAAAAAATTATGCCGATTCCCAATAGACAAATTGCAATCTGATATTTTTCACCATCTAATTTCTGAAACTGTTCATATTAATGTTTCCAATAGACTTTGCGAATCTTTAACCATGAAAAAGGGCACTGCCATTTTAAAAAGGTCTTACTGGAATACCCAACAAGACCCAAACATAAAATATTTAATACCTTTTCTCTTTATGATTCGATTGCCATGGTGCAATTTATCCCACGGCATCATCTCTATGCCAATTGCAATCCTGCCAATTTCCTCACTTCTTCAATTGGCAAATCTGTATCTTCCGCAATTTCCTCAAGTGTCTGCTTCCCTCTTGCAATCAGACGGCGGGCAAAGGCTTTTTTCTCCTCCGTAACCCTTTTCTCTGCCAAATCCTCAAATGCCTGGCACATAATTTCCCGACCTCCTTCCGTTTCCTTGAAATATTTCACCTGTCTTGCCAATACTGGATAGAACATATCGGCAGAACTCAAACATCTAAAGTCATGCATCAGCTTTCCAACGGGATCATTGTCATCCTTGTAGCTGCCATTCACATATATGATATGGGAACCATCGCCAAAATATGTGCCTGTCTCCTCAATCATCCGCTTGACATGGTACAAAGGACATCCTGCTCCCAAAACATCGCTTGCCGTTATGAATATCACATAAGAATCATGGATTTCCTTGAATTCCTGCCTCGCTTTCAGCATCTTCGTGTCAATCATGCTACTGTGGAACCTTGCCCTGTGAACATCCGCCCCCACCGATGCCCGCTGGACCTCAATATCATAAACCTTATCTTCCTTATCCACCGCATAAATATCTATAGTAAGGGAACGACCGTCTGGCAGCAGATTTTTATACTCCCTCTGTGCCACCACTTCCAGCACTTTCAAATCATCCCGCACAGGATTACATTCAGCAGCAACTCCGTGGCCTCTATGTTCCTGTCAAACACTAATGTCATAAGGTTGTCGTCCAGAAGGGATAATGTCTCTATTGCCTTTAATGTTTCTTTTCGTTTTACATCCGTTTGATTCCCTGAATTCATCATGCCACCTTTCTTTCACAAATTATCATACCATTGTTTTCTGAATTTTTCAATTGTATCTTCCCAGACTAACAATATGCTCCAGCCCATTTATAAATAAAGAGCCTTGCGGGGAGGAAAACACCCACAAGGCTCTAATTATTACTCTTCTTTTGTTCCTCCGCAGGAAAAATTAAAATCTGCGGGGAGGAAAAAGTGGTTCTGCAAGAACAACATATCTCAATTATTACTTGTTATTCAAAGCTGCCTGGACGGTATATGGCGGTCTGTGAGACACTGTATACCGCTCATTTATTCTACAATATGAGAACCATTCCCTATTGCGCTATTTTATCTCATTTAGCGTGCCTCCTGAAGCCTTGCCGCTTCAATTTCACGCTGAAATGCTCTTCCTGCTTTATTGTAGTAATCCATTCGTTCCTCGTCTGTCATATGCTTTGTCATTTCATAATTATATTCTCGTAATTTGTGAATATCTTCAATAGTAAAATTTGGACTCAAAACAGGTTTTTCCATCATTGCCCCTTTCTACAGACTTAGAACACGCTCCTGAAACTTTTCTTTGTTTTCCACAATCTCATAAGGTTCGTATTCTCCATACGCACTGGGGCGACTAATTGTCACCAACTGCACACCGTTTGCTCCTATCTGCTTTTGTAGCTTTTCGGTAAAATCCGCCAATGCTTTGCCATGTCTGGTCTTTACTGCAATACAGCCTTTTTTATCAAATTCTTTCGCTATGAGATAACACATAACTTAGCACCTCCTCAAACTGTTGCTCGCTTAATATTTTACCATTCTCATACTCGCTCCGCAATATTCTTCCTACAGAATCAGGATATTCCCTTTTATAGAGATATTTATGCAGCCAGTTATTCAACTGCCTGTCATAATAAGTATTTGCCTGAATTTCTATCGGATAATAGGAGTGATCCGGCTGAAAATAAATATGCACCCCACGATAGCCGTCATCTTTCGCCTTTCCATGACTCATATCGACAACCCGTACTTCTTCTGGAATTTCCCCTTCCAACAGACTCTTATAGTTGTCCGTCAGCATACGAAATCCTAAAATATCATTAAATACCTTTTCTAACCGCATTTCGGGATAGAGTTTATTGTATTTCCGTATACATGAATCCTCACTTTTAATACGATAGTCCAAATCCACAAGATCAAGAATATCGGCTTCTTGATAAAATCTTATCATTTCACAAAGTTCTTTAAACAACTCTACCTTGTCAAATTTCCGCAGGCTATTGACAAGACTTCTTCCCATTTTGCTTTTGTAAGACAATTCACGAAGATTATGAACAGATAAGCCATTTTTCTCTAATTCTCTTAGCAAATAATATCCTCCAAATACTCTAAATATCTTATTGCTGACAACTATTTTCCCACTTGTTCTTTGCTCGCTGTCTTGCTTACAGCTAATCATAACATTAGAAATTATATCCTGCAATAAAAATTATCAAAAAGATCTGTTCCACATAGAACAGCCCTCAAGTCATACGTCTACATTATTATAGTTTTTCCAGAAGAACCCCCTTTTTCTGATTAATGCCCTTGATTCGGTTCGCCACCAAAACCACCTCCCCTCAAAAACGGCATGAAAAAGGCCCCGACAAATCCGAGCCGCAGGCATAAAGAAAGCACCGGCTATTTCTAACCGATGCCTGGTACTTTCTTTATATAAATTTTTATGGTTCTAATCTGAATGCTCTATCTATAAATTCTAAAATCGCATCATACATTTTCACTATATCCTTATAGTCCAAATAAAGTTGCTTATCTTCCTCTCTGTAATCAATTCCAAATTTTTCAAACTTCTCAAAATCTCTAACGAGTCTTCCGCCATTATGTACAACCATATTTCTCGCATCACGAATTACAGTTATATATTCCCATTGCCGATCTGCAGTAAATCCTTTGATTTCAACAACTTCCTTTAAATACTTTGCCGCCCGTTCAAGCCCACTTCCCTTAATATCCTTAAGTTCTTTGGTTAAATGCTTCATATTCATATGTACACGACATAAAGTATTGACTGCCTCCTCTAAAATCGACACCATTGTTAATAAAAGGGAATACTGTGTATACATCCAAACTCGGCTTGTATGCAATGAACCACTTGTCATTGCCCATGACTCTGTAACAAAATCCCCTTGTTCCCTTGCTTCTGTTGTCATCTGGTGATATCCTTCCGCAATCATATCCAAAGCTATTTTATTATTTTCAATCACACTCCGAAATGGATATAGGTCACAATGTGCAATATATAGAGCCATTTCACCTGGCTTTTCCATATTATAAAATGACATATTTGGGAACTTAACATTGCTTTCAATACTATGAATATCCATCTTGTATCCTTTCGATTCTATCACTTTTTAATGCATAATCTGTATATCACTTGGTATACTTTCAAACGTAGAAGCAAGCACTGCATTTTTCATGGTAGGATATTTTTCAGCTTCATTAATTAAATCGCTTGGTTCCATCTTTCCTTTAACAAGTGCCGTCACTAAATCAACATAAAAACATACTTCATAATACGCTTCTGAATCAACTGCTCGTGCATGAATGAAATCTGTTTCAACAGACAATGGCCACAGTCCTTGAAGTTTTCTCTCCGTAAATACTCTATCCGCCACCTTATAAAAATCGCCATTTATATCGAAATAAACCAATGGAACCTCATATCTACTTGTTATAAGATCGTTATAAATATATGACATACCATCGCCGCTAACTTTCACTTGTAATCCAGCATCCATACCGCTAGTTCCGGTACTCCCATTCATCTGTGCCCGCATTCCATTCCCCATGATCCAGATAATATCCCTCTGCGTATCCGACGGATTATAGTATTGAGAATATGCCTTTTTTGTGCTTTCGAGTCCCGTTCCCCACGCCTCAAATTTTTTTGCTGTTTCCATTCTAACTCTTTTTCTACTTGCAATACGAAGCCAATTCAAATTTATATCTTCGTTGTCCCTACATCTTCTTACAATTACAGCCTCAGCAATTTTGCCCATCATGCGCATTACTGTCCGCATAGTATCTATCTCTAATATTGTTTTTAACGAAATTTTATTATCTTCATAACGCACATAACCTGCATCTTCTACTAAAATCCTAAATAGTTCTGGCCCGTAATACCCTTGCAATATTGTTAAATCTCTTTTTCCATGGATAAACTCTGTAAATGGTTGTGAACCGATTATCCGCCCTTCTCCATCTAAACACATAAGAGTCAACCTGAGATTATTTTTGCCGTATATTATTTCTGGCATATCCACCAGTTCCCCTTTTCAAAAATATATAGGAAAATACAGCCTTTTCCTAATAATAAGTATACCAGAAAAAGGCTGCCCCCACAATCCGAACACGCTCAAAAATTGTCAAAATCCGCCTGCGTAGCCAATTCCACATACGCCTCCCGACACCCATCATTCCGGCTCTCCACATACATATCATTCACCATCACGATAGTAAGCAGATTCAGATTCCAGATAGAAAGCCCCAGCGGCACGCACCGGAGCAGGAACAGCGGCGTTGTCATTGGCCGGTCTGTTGGGCGAAGTTTTTTTAATCTCCGCATCCGTCCTCACATTCAGCCCCCACAGCTCAATCAGCTTCGGCAGTACCTGGTAAATGGAAAATGTCCCGAACTCATCCCGCCATTCCTCCGGCGTATCCGGAATCAATCCGTCCGCGTGCTTCGCCATCACATAACAGCAAAAGCACAAAGCCTCCATCGTCATTTTTTATATCCCGCTTTGAATTATAAATAGCATTCAGACATTTTGCGATTCGCCTTGCCTCTTCAATAACTTCCAACGATATGTTGTACCTTTCCCTTAACAGATACAGTTCCGCCACCTGCTTTTCATTCCATACTTTTACTGTCATATCTTCAACTCCCTCCTTTATCAAATTTTTCACTCCTGTAATAGCGGTCATATCATCCCCTTACATTCATCCTACTGATACTCAGAACCTCCTTATTCCACAGCACGCAAAAAAATCCCCTGCTACTCTTTGTATAAAGTAACAGGGGATTTCTCTTTATTGATACCTATGAATAACCACTATGCTATTTGCTGGTTGTGGTCGCAGAACTCATTTTTCCTATATGCAGATTTTAATTTTTCCTCCCCCTCCCCCACATCCTCTCCCCCCTTTTCCCCTCCTCTTCCCAAATTTTTTCTATAGAAACAGCTTGGGAAACCTCTCCGAAAGGCTCCTGAAACCTCAGAAAAATCTCCCTGAAAAACCTCCCCGAAGACACTTCCTGTCTCCTCCCCTCCCCGAAAGAGTAAGAAAGACATTCCCCGAAAATCCTTTATTTCTGGGCTTTCTAACGGGTTCGGGGGAGGAAGATAAGAAAAGAAATCCTGAAAAAAGAGAGAAAAGGCCGAGATGCCCTCAATGGCTGGGAACGGTTTTGAGCGGAGGGGGATGAGGACAGAAAGGGGAGAGGGAAGAAAAGAGCCTTGCGGGGAGGAAGACACCCGCAAGGCCCTGATAATTACTCTTTTTTGTTGCTCCGCAGGAAAAATTAAAATCTGCGGGGAGGAAAAAGTGGTTCTGCAAGAACAACATATCTCAATTATTACTTGTTATTCAAAGCTGCCTGTGCTGCTGCCAGACGTGCAATCGGTACACGGAACGGTGAGCAGGATACATAGTTCAGGCCTACCTTGTGGCAGAACTCTACGGAAGAAGGGTCTCCGCCATGCTCGCCACAGATACCGAGTTTGATATCGGGGCGGGTCTTGCGGCCTTTTTCTGCTGCCATCTGTACTAACTGGCCGACACCGGTCTGGTCCAGTCTTGCGAACGGGTCAGACTCGTAAATCTTTGCCTGATAGTAGGAGTCAAGGAACTTACCTGCATCGTCACGGGAGAAGCCGAAGGTCATCTGGGTAAGGTCGTTGGTACCGAAGGAGAAGAACTCTGCTTCTTCAGCAATAGCATCAGCGGTAAGAGCTGCACGAGGAATCTCAATCATGGTACCGATGTGGTACTGGATATCGGAATTCTTCTCTTTCTTAACCTGCTCTGCTGTTTCCACAACAACATCTTTCACATATTTTAATTCCTTCTTCTCACCTACGAGAGGAATCATGATTTCAGGAACAATGTCATAGCCTTTTTCAGCCTTAACCTCAATCGCTGCTTCCATAACGGCCCTGGTCTGCATCTTAGCAATTTCAGGATAGGTTACTGCAAGACGGCATCCCCTGTGTCCCATCATCGGGTTGAACTCGTGAAGGGCATCACATTTTGCCTTAACTTCTGCAACAGTCAGACCCATATCGTCAGCCAGCGCCTTGATGTCCTCTTCCTCAGTGGGAACGAACTCATGCAGAGGCGGGTCAAGATAACGAACGGTCATCGGTCTGCCTTCCAGCGCTTCATACATAGCCTTGAAGTCTGCCTTCTGGAATTCGCCGATAGCCTTTAATGCTTCTTCCCTTGCTTCTACGGTATCGGAAAGAATCATTCTCCTGAATTTGGGGATTCTGTCCTCACCAAAGAACATATGCTCCGTACGGCAGAGACCGATGCCTTCTGCGCCGAGTTTTACAGCGTTAAGCGTATCTGCAGGAGTATCTGCATTGGTACGTACCTTCAGTGTCCTGAACTGGTCTGCCCATGCCATGATACGTCCGAAGTTGCCGCCTACGGAAGCTTCTTCTGTCTTGATATCGCCTTTATAAATCTTACCTGTCGTACCGTCCAGGGAAATGTAATCTCCTTCATGGAAGGTATATCCGCCAAGTTCAAATACCTTTGCTTCCTCATCAATCTTGATGTCACCGCAGCCTGATACACAGCAGGTACCCATACCGCGGGCAACAACTGCTGCATGGGAGGTCATACCGCCGCGAACGGTCAGGATGCCTTCTGCCGCATGCATACCCTCGATATCTTCAGGAGATGTCTCCAGACGAACCAGGATAACTCTTTCGCCACGGCCGCCCTTGCCTGCTGCCTTGGCATCGTCAGCAGTAAAGTATACCTTACCTGCTGCCGCACCGGGAGATGCAGGCAGTGCGGAACCGATTACTTCGCCTTCCTTTAATGCTGCCGCATTGAAAGTAGGGTGCAGTAACTGGTCCAGGGATTTTGCTTCGATACGGCATACTGCCTCTTCCGGAGTAATCTTGCCTTCATCAACCAAATCACATGCGATATTGATAGCAGCGGGAGCAGTTCTCTTACCGTTTCTGGTCTGCAGGAAGTACAGTTTGCCTTCTTCGATGGTGAACTCCATATCCTGCATGTCACGATAGTGGTTTTCCAGCTTCATAGCCAGTTCCATGAACTGCTTGTAGCAGTCAGGCAAATCCTTTTCAAGCTGGCTGATAGGCTGGGGTGTGCGGACGCCTGCAACAACGTCTTCGCCCTGTGCATTAATCAGGTACTCGCCAAAGATACCCTTTGCACCGGTGGAAGGGTTACGGGTAAATGCAACGCCTGTACCGGAGGTATTGCCCTTGTTACCGAATACCATGCACTGTACGTTTACAGCGGTACCCCAGTCGCCGGGAATATCGTTCATACGTCTGTATACGATGGCACGAGGGTTGTCCCAGGAACGGAATACGGCCTTTACAGCGCCCATAAGCTGCTCCTTGGGGTCCTGAGGGAACTCTTCACCTTTCATTGCCTCTTTATAAACTGCCTTAAACTTGTTTGCCAGTTCCTTCAAATCATCAGCATCAAGTTCGGTATCAAAAGTAACGCCTTTTGCTTCCTTCATTTCATCGATGATTTTTTCAAAGAAGGACTTGGGCACTTCCATAACAACATCCGAATACATCTGGATAAAGCGGCGGTAAGAATCATATGCAAATCTTGCATTGCCTGTCTTCTTGGCGAAACCTTCCACTGCAACGTCATTCAATCCCAGATTTAAGATGGTATCCATCATACCCGGCATGGATGCTCTTGCACCGGAACGAACGGAAACCAATAACGGGTCCTCGTTGTCCCCGAATTTCTTGCCCATCAGTTCTTCCAAATCAGTCAGGTTCTGGAAAATCTGCTCCTGAATCTCAGCGGAAATTGCCTTGCCCTGTTTGTAATAGTCCGTGCAGGCTTCTGTGGTTACCGTAAAGCCCTGCGGAATGGGAAGTCCCAGATTGGTCATTTCAGCCAGGTTAGCGCCCTTGCCGCCCAACAGGTTTCTCATGTCTGCATTGCCTTCTTTGAATTTGTACACCCATTTGTTCATGCGTTTTGTCTCCCTTTTCATAGATTTACAGGACAAGCAAATACAACCCTGAATCCCTTACCTTTCACGGTTACATGGCATGTCCCTGTACTCAATTCTTCATTATTGTAACAATCCGTAAAAAAAATAGCAAGGCGTTTAGGACAATTCTTCAACGCCAAAAACACTTTTGTCTATTATATCCAAAAATATCCATTTTATTTCATGCATTTTAACTATTTTTACTTTTATTTTCTTCTGACTGCCCCGCATCCTCCTGCTGCTGGTATTCCTTCAGCTTTTTATTCATAAGGGCCGCCGTACGCTCTGCGTCCTTCCACACGACATACGATACCAATGCAAAAATAAATGCTATCATAAGCACCATGCCGATTACCATGGGCGGGTTGTCAATATAAAACCATTCAAACCAGAGCCCGCATCCCAATACCACTGCATTCACTTCCAGATAATGAAGAAATACCCGCAAAAGGGCTTCCTTTTTCTCCTGTTCCCGTTCGGGATATATGAAAATGCCCGTGCTGCATAAAAAAGACACCAGCAGAATCTGCCATAAAATTTCCGAACCCAAAACCGCCTGCGGCCAGAATACAGTGGTGAAACAGGCTGTTGCAAAAACCACACAGGTCGTCACGCACACAAATGTAAAAAGCATACTTTTTATCCGTTTCATCTGCCACCCTCCTTACAGTCCCAGTTTTTCTTTCAGCGCCGCCACATACTGTCTGGATATCACGATTTTCTCCCCGTTGTTCATGCCGGCCTCAAACCGCCCTCCGAAGGACGGGCTCAAATCCTTTACCTTCGCCAGGTTCAGGATAACCGATTTGGAAACGCGGAGAAAATCAGTTCCGGCAAAATGTTTTTCCAGTTCATACAACTTCTGTTTTATTTCATAAACCTCTGTTTCCAGATATACGTATACTTTGTTGTCCACCGCCTCAAAGTAATAAATGCTTCCCGGAACAATCTGGTAAAACTTTCCGTCCCGCACTGCCGTCAGTTTTTCCTGTCCCGCTTTCAGGGCATACACCAGCTTTAAGAGCTGCTTATCCACATGTCGGCACCGGATAATGATTTCATCCTCTTCCCCGTCCCCTCTGTCCGTAATCGTTATTTTCATATCAACCTCCATGCTGCCGCCTTTGCCGTAAGCGGCCGGAACTTCTTTTCACGCCCGTACCCTGCGTCTCCTAGTAACAAAAAACGCCAGCCCTGCTGCCATTATACCACAAAACAAAAGAAAGAAAACCTGCTGCCGCAAAGAAACCGCATTGCCGTTCATGATAACGGAAATCCCCATCTGCTCCCGGAAAAAATCCCCTGCCATATCCGGCAGTCCCGCAAAGGTTTCGGCAATGGCATCCCTGGTGCAGACTTCCCGCATCATGGCCGCCCCGTGCAGCACGGGCAGGCATTTCAACACTTTTGCCACGCCCTCCGGCAGCATGGACATGGGAAGGTAGATGGCTCCCACAAAACCGACCAGGGTTCCGACGACAGTAAGCAGCCCGCTCCAGGCGCCTGCGCTGTGTACAAGCAGTGCCAGCAGATACGCGATGCATGCATACACAAATACATTCAAAACTACCATCAGGAAAAGCTTCAGCCAGTCTGCTGGCAAAAGCAGCGGATGACTGCATATCATCATGTATATTTCACCGATGACAAGGGTCAGCATGCACATGAAAACACCGATAAACCATGCCGAAAATATATACCCGAGGGAAACCTTGATTCGGCTGACCGGCGCCGTATAAAAACTGGCAAGCCGGTTCTTTGTTTCGTCCTCCACCATATTGCCCATAACCGTCAGCGTGACCGTGACGGCATTGACTAAAAGGATGCCTGAAAGCGTCCACATCTGTATCAGATACGACGCATTCTTTTTGTCAGCCAGGGTATCACGCTCCCCGCCATACTTTGCAAGCATGTCAACAAGGTTTTCACTGTTCATGCTGCCCAGAAAAACCACCATGAGCGCCAGAACAATCAACATGGACAGCACCGAAAAAAATACTGCGCCGTAATCCCTGACAAACACCTTCACGTTCCTCTTCACCAGATAAAAAATTTCTCTCATAAAACCTCCCCCCTTACAGTCAGAAAAACATCGTCCATGGTGCCCTGCAGCATTTCATATCCCGCAAGCGCCGCCTCTGTTTCTCTCAATATAGGAAGCGACTCCAAGCTGTCTTTTACCAAGACTGTAAAGCTGCCTTCCTTTTTTTGTGCGTCAATCTGCATGTCCGCCAGCTTCTTTTCCAGCTCCTGCCATGCTCCATTTTTAGGTATCAGCCTCAGCTTATCCCTGGCGTAGGTTTCTTTCAGTTCAAACGGCGTTCCGTACTCTTTTATTTTTCCGCCGTCTATAATGGCAATATGGGCCGCCCGTGCTGCTTCCTCCATATAATGGGTGGTCAGAAAAACCGTCATGTTTTCTTCCTTTTGCAGGGAGCGTATACATTCCCATACTTTTTTTCTCGCAGCAGGGTCAAGCCCGGTAGTGGGTTCATCCAGAAACATAATCCGCGGTGTGTTCAAAAGAGCCCTGGCCATTTCACACCGCCTTTTCTGCCCTCCGGAAAGAACTGCAAACCTTCTGTTATAGACATCTCCAAGTTCCAGCATGTCGCATACCTTGTGGATGCTTTCCGTCAGCCTGCTTTTTTTCTTTTCATAAAGCGCCCCTCTGGTGAGCAGATTTTCTTTCACCGTAAGCCTGTCATCCAGACAATTATTCTGATAAACCACACCAATCCTTTTCCTGATTTCTTCATCCTCTTTTCCCACAGGGAAACCACACACCTCCAGTTTCCCTGCCGTGGGTTTTAAGAGCGTGCAAAGCATACTAATGGTGGTGGACTTGCCGGCCCCGTTTATACCCAAAAAGCCAAACAGCTCCCCTTCCTTAACATCAAGGGCAATGTCATCTACCGCCTTTACCTCGCCAAAATATTTTTTCAATCCCTCTGCCTTTATTACAGATTCCATGCTGCGTCACATCCTTCCCGTAATCCGTCCTTTATGGAAACAGCTTAATAAAAAAAAGAACCGGATGCAAGATACCAAGCCGTAAGAGGAAGATTCGGGCAGGTAAGATGCGAATCCGGGATGCAGGATGCAGATTTTATAAAAGTTCCTATGACTCTTTTATAGAAACAAAAACGAAATGACTCCAACTCTTCTTCCACTTGATGCTGTAAAATACGTCCATTGCTGAACTCCTATTCGTATTCCTTTTACACAACATATGAATACAGTCATCAAACAAAAAAGGCTGAAGCCATTTCTTATTTTGTATAATACTACTGTTTTCGCAAAGTCTCCATAGCATATCTGGCACCACTTTATTTTTTTACGTCGAAAAGGCAGCGTACCGTAATTTATACGGCGTGCTGCCTTTTCTTTGGAAGTGGCTTCAATCAGCTTCTGCTTACAAGTTTATGTGTCTGTTATCGCGTCAATACCCCTATTACACTTTTCCAGTCTATCCATAAATGATGCAGTTATGTAGGCAGGAAGTATCTTAAAGCCGCTTCCTTTCTTTAAATTACCACTTCCCGCATGTATTTCCCATAGCATACCTGGCACAAAAGCATTTATGACATATCTTTACTATATATGTGATTTCCCCATTATCCATCAGGCTGCCGGATGGATAATGGGAGATGCAAACTGCCAATCCGAAAACCGATGCTTCCAAATCCGGTACACGCAAAAGGGACAGGCGCCGTCGACATCGGCTACACTGTCCCTTTTGGTTACTGAGGTATAATGGGAATACCCAAAATAAAATAGGGGGAGAAACGAATCCATGAAATATGGAATTCATTTCATGTATATAAGTTATCACCGTTGGAAATATTTTCCAATAACAAATCTGGCACACTTTCCATTTATGACATATTTTTACTAAAAAAGCCTTTTTTTCCGCCGTTACAATTACAAAAACCGGCACATTTGTCTTGAATTTTCAGAAAATTTGTCTTATTTTCAGTCAAATGTGCCAGTTTTGTTATTGTAGTATAGTCAATTTCACTATAGAATCTGCTTGTAGCAAAAACAACCAACAATTTTTGGAGGAAAAAAATATGAAATTAAATTTAAAAAAATGCATTATCATCGCCGTATTCAGTCTTTTTGCCATTCAGGCTGTTTCCAGTGTGGCAGCTGCAACTGTTAATGACTCCGATGTAATGATTTGCTCGGATATCGATGAAACTACATTTAAAATTTGATGTCCGTACCATAATAGGTTTCAATATGTCTGCGGATAAACTCGATGGTACTGTCTTTCCCAAAGAGCAGGCTCAGCGCATAGGAAGCTTTCACATAGGGAAAGCTTTCTTTTTTTGTGTATTTTCCGCTCGCCCAAAGCTGTTCCATATCCCATCCGGTATCATACAGCGCAAGCTTTAACACAGTCCCTCTTCCTGCCTGCACCCCTGCAAGGATGCTTTTCCTTGACGCCTCTATGGCCTCGTCGTACCTACCGACATTGCCCAGCACATTTCCAAGGCTGCGCATTGTCAGTTCATATCCCTCCACATAATGGGACAAATCAAAGGGCTTGTTCTCATACTGCTTTTGCACAATCCGCAAAAGCCGGATGCTCTCCTCTTCCCTGTGGTCCGCATCGCAGGAATAAGACAATGCATGGATGATGCCCACCTCCTGACTGGTGAATGTCCAGTCCGCCAGTTTGTCCAAACCGACCTGCGGCAGAGTCAGGTACAACGCTTCCTCCTGTCTTTTCGTATGGGTTCTCTTATCTATTTTTTTCTGATTATACAGGGCCAGCGCTTTTACGCTTAACAGGTACTGTTTGGCAGAAAGGTTGTTCAGCGTCATTTTCTGCTCCAGTTCCGTAATCAGCGCCTCCGCTTCCTCCCCCCTGGAATGGCTTAACAGCACCGCTATCCTGACCGCCAGTTCCGAAAGCTCCGGACTCTCCACCTGTACCAGCAATTCAAAATTTCCGCCCGATAAGCCCACGCGCTCCAGCAGCATCTGGAATATCCGCTTTTTGGGCGACACCTTCCCGCATTCAATTCGGGATATGGTCACCGGGTCGCAAATATCTTGGGAAAGTCCCTCCTGGGTGTAGCCGAGCACCTTCCGCCTTGACTTGATGAGGCGGCCGCACAACTCCACTTCAGACATGCCGAAAGGAATGTTCCAGACCCACATCTGTTCGTCCACGTCAAACTCCCGGTATATCCATTGGATGGAATCACAAATCTGTGCAATTACCCGCTTCTCCTCCGGCGTCTTGTCCCCATGGGCGGCGATAACCTCCAGAAACTGCCTCAGGCAGAACAGCCTGCCCCTGACCTTCAACAGTGCAATGCCGTCCTTAGCCAGCTCCACCGCCCTTTTTTCGTCATGCTTTTCCAGATACAGCCCCACCAGCCTGTAGGCAATCTGCGGATACAGCTTCACGCGATCTTGCTCATCCATATACCCCTCCAGATGGCGCAAAAGCTTTTCATAGCCTGCAATGGCAAAGTCCTTGCTCTCGCACTGCTCCTTGACGCGGTAATACATCATCACAATCAGGAACTCCGTCATGGTAAGGTTTTCTTCTTCAAACCTTTCTATGGGAATATCCCCCATGGATATCTCCCACGCCTCCTGCAAAAGCTTCAGCATGACGGAACAGTCCCTGCCGGTATAAAACTCCAGCATCACATTCAAAAATCCCATAAACTGATAGTGCAGCATGCTCTTTTTTGCCGCCATCACCCGATATTGCTGCATCAGAAAATCCGCTCTTTTTGCCTGACCGCTTTCTACCGTCTCTATTAATTCTTTCCGCAATACAAGCCAGTCCTGCTCGTCCGGATTAATCATGTAGACAAACTTGTCCGCAGAAACGCCCACCCTCTGTAACAGGGCGTCAGCCAAAATTTTCTCACAGGCCCTCTCCCCGTTTTCCACACGCACCAGAAATGTGCGCGAGCAGAGCCCCCTGCTAAGCTGGCTTAAGGTCAGATTCGCATTTCTTCTTTCGTGGCTTATCATTTTCCCTATCTGATTCTTTTCTTTCATAACATCATTCCTATTATCTTACGTGTCGTCCCTTTCCTTTTACTTTCTCAGGACTCAGGCACAAAGCTGTCAAATATGAATAAGTCGAAATCCGTCTTACGCCCCGCAAGTTCATCTTTGCTTTTTATGGTCCATGCAACCGCCAGACAGCGATACAGGTATCTGCACAGCCATCTGGATAAATCCTTGTAACACTTATGATTGTAAGCTATAAAGTCAGGTTTTGTCAAAAAATTAAATAATAAATTGTGTAAGGCAAAATATAAAAGAGGGGAAAACTCCGTTTCTCCCGACTTTAAGAAATTGTCGGAGAGCTGCCCGCGCATGATATCTTTCCTGTTTTGCCTATACCAGAGAAGTCCCAGCGGATTAAACGATTCGATACAGTAGCTTCCCCCATACGACGCAAGGACAGCGTCGGCTACGGGACATACCTCCGTCAGCCCGCCCGGGATTTTGTACTCAATAATCAACGGCACCTTCCCGTCCACAAGCTTTAAAAAGTCTTCCAGCCTCGGTATTTTCTCATCAGAGGCAAAGAGAGAAAAATCCTGCAGTTCTTCGTAGGTATAATCCGCCACCTTTCCCTCTGCCCCGCACACCCTTTTCAAAGTAAAATCATGAAATATCACCGGAACCTTGTCCTTGGAAAGCTGCACATCCAGTTCTATGCCATATCCTGCCTCAACCGCTTTCCTGAATGCCGCCATGGAATTTTCCGGCGCTTCACCGGCATTGTCATGAAGCCCCCTGTGCGCATACAATACTCCCTCAAAAGGTTTTCTGTCGGGCCGGTGAAACATCCGCGGCATAATCATCAGTAAATACAATACTGCAACAACAGCCAGAAAACAGATTACAATCAAAACGACGGTCTTCATTTCAAACCATACCTTTCCATCCTTAGTCTTCCACGTCAAAGTTTTCCAAAAGAGTTTTCTTCTTTTGCGGCTTTACATCACCATGCCGCACCTGAGTCATCGTCACAAACGCCGCCAGTGAAAAGAAAAACGCGTAAGGGAACAAAGTGGCATACGACACCTTTTCCAGCAGAAATCCCGATAAAATCGGAGTCACAATCTGCGCCGCCATGGAAAACGTATAATAAGTTCCCGTAAATTTACCGATATCCGCCCCTTCGCTCATCGCCACTATCATGGGATAGGAATTGACATTGATGGCAGCCCACGCCACGCCAATCAAAGCAAACGCCACATTGATAACCGGTGTGTACTCCTTCACAAAAACAGCCATAAAGTAACACGCCGCCATCAGAAGCACTCCACCCATAATGGTTTTTTTCCGTCCAAACCGGCTGGATATCTGCCCGATGGGAATATAACTTATAATCGCCGCCACGGTAGCCACCATCAGGCAGTCCGCAAAACCTCCGCCCTCCAGCTTCCAGACTTCCGAGGTATACCTGGAAAAAGCGGTTGTCACCGCATTGTATGCCATAAACCAGAGAAAGATGGAAAACAGCATAAATATCATGCTTTTCTTTACTTCAGGCGCAAGCACCGTAACCTTGCCGGCATCCGCGGGTTTTGCCTCTTCTTTGTCCTGATTCCCTTCCTGCCATAAAGCTTCCTCCGCCTTTACCTGCGCTGCAATTTTCTTTTCCCTGATGGTTAATACCAGCACCAGCACCGCCAGCCCCATGACTGCTGCGACGCTCAGAAACAGCGGTTCATAATTGGGCCTGTGTCCTTTCCCCACCAGCAGTTTTATCATGATGAGGGAATAAACGCCTCCCACTGCCCCCAGCAGATTTATCACGGCGTTGGCCTTGCTCCTGAGCCTGTTCGGAGTCAAATCCGGCATCAGCGCCACCGCCGGTGAGCGGTACAGTCCCATGGAAATCAGTACGCCAAACAGGGCGCCAACAAAAAGCGGCAGGTTGACCGCCAAATCAGCTACCGGCAAAAGCAGCATGAAAATAATGGCCAGAATGGTTCCTGCAATAATAAACGGAGTACGTTTTCCCAGCTTAGTGTCTATCCTGTCGGAAATCGCCCCGAAAACCGGCAGCAGCACAATGGCAAGCACATTGTCCAGCGCCATCACCACTCCGGTAACGGTTTCCCCCAGTTCAAAGGTGTTTTTCAAAATCAGCGGTATAATGTTGTCATACACCTGCCAAAAGCTGGAGATAGACATAAACGCCAGCCCGATTAAAAATGTCCGTCCGTAATTCAGTTTTTTACCCATATTTTCCCCTTCCCTTATGTAACTAAATTATGTTACTACCAGTACATTTTATCATTTATTTGACAGAAATACAATGGAATAATAAAATTTTTTCAAATTTATTCCATCTTTCTCTATTGTACCACGTAATACGGCGGCTGTAACTGCATTTGTTTCACAAAACACTTATTTTAATGCAGCAGCCGCCGCTTAGTCAAATAAAAATAACTGCCAATCCCCCAGCGTCCTGAAATGACAGGGGCTGCCGCCATGCCCAATGCGGGAATGTGAAAAGAAACATTTTCATTGAAAAAATCACCTGTTTGTGTATAATGATATGGGTAAGCTTATGTAACAGAACACAGAGAATATGAGGATTGTAGAATGATTAGTGCAAACAATGTAACATACAGGGTTGGAAAAAAAGCATTATTTGAAGATGTAAACATCAAATTTACAGAGGGGAACTGCTACGGCCTAATAGGGGCCAACGGCGCCGGAAAATCTACTTTTTTAAAAATCTTATCCGGTCAGTTGGAAACAACGAACGGTGAAATATTTATTACTCCCGGCCAGCGTCTCTCCGTACTGGAACAGGACCATTTCAAATATGATGAATTTACGGTAATGGACCTGGTTATCATGGGAAATGAACGGCTCTATCAGATTATGAAAGAAAAGGATGCCATCTATGCCAAAGAAGACTTTTCTGATGAAGACGGCATACGCGCCAGTGAACTGGAAGCAGAATTTGCCGAGATGGACGGCTGGGAAGCCGAGTCGGGCGCTGCCGCCCTGTTAAACGGCCTTGGCATTGACACTTCCCTGCATTATTCCACCATGAAAGACTTAAACGGCAGTGAAAAAGTCAAAATCCTGCTTGCAAAAGCGCTTTTTGGCAATCCGGACATCCTGCTTCTGGACGAGCCCACCAACCATTTGGATTTGGATGCCATCGCATGGCTGGAAGACTTTTTGATTGACTTTGAAAATACGGTTATTGTAGTTTCCCACGACCGTTACTTCCTTAATAAAGTATGTACCCACACCGCAGATATCGATTATGGTAAAATCCAGCTCTATGCCGGAAACTATGATTTCTGGTACGAGTCCAGCCAGCTTCTTATCCGTCAGATGAAGGAAGCCAACAAGAAAAAGGAAGAAAAAATCAAGGAGTTACAGGAATTTATTTCCCGTTTCTCTGCCAACGCTTCCAAATCCAAACAGGCTACAGCCAGAAAAAGGGCTTTGGAAAAAATTGAACTGGATGAAATCCGTCCGTCCAGCAGAAAATATCCTTACATTGATTTTCGTCCTGACCGCGAAATCGGCAACGAAGTCCTGACCGTAGAGCATATCTCCAAAACGGTAAACGGAGTTAAAGTACTGAATGACATTTCTTTCATTGTAGGACATGATGATAAAATTGCCTTTGTCGGCGGCAATGAACTGGCAAAGACAACCCTCTTCCAGATACTTACCGGCGAGATAGAACCCGACGAAGGCAGTTATAAATGGGGAGTCACCACCTCACAGGCCTATTTTCCAAAAGACAACACGGCAGAATTTGACAATGACCTTACCATTGCCGACTGGCTGACGGGTTATTCTCCTGTAAAAGACGTGACCTATGTAAGGGGATTCCTTGGCCGTATGTTATTTGCCGGTGAAGACGGGATTAAAAAAGTGCGTATTCTCTCCGGTGGAGAAAAAGTACGCTGCCTTTTGTCCAAAATGATGATTAGCGGCGCTAACTGCCTGATTCTGGATGAGCCCACCAATCACCTTGACATGGAATCCATTACTGCCCTGAACAATGGCCTGATTAAATTTGGCGGCGTGGAACTCTTCGCCTGCCACGACCACCAATTTGTGCAGACAACAGCCAACCGTATTATGGAAATCCTTCCGGATGGCACGCTTATTGACAAAATTACCACCTATGATGAGTATCTTGCAAGTGATGAGATGGCAAGAAAACGTACTGTTTATACCAAAAATGCCGACGATGAGGACTGATTAAGAGGTTACTATGATAGATTTGCATGTACATTCTCATTATTCCGACGGCTCCTGTTCTCCAAAAGAGCTGGTAGAATATGCTGCCACACATGGAATTACCGCCTTTGCCCTGACCGACCACGACACGATAGCCGGACTGGACGAAGCCATTGCGCATGCACGGGTTTTCTGTGAAAAATGCGGGCAGACTTCCGGCATAAATCCTGTTGAAGTCGTTCCCGGCGTCGAACTTTCCACGGAGTATAACGGCCGCGACGTGCATATCATAGGTCTTTTTATAGACTATCAGGATATTGTTTTTCAGAATCAGATTCATACATTTATGTCTGCACGGGAAGAACGTAACATCAAAATGTGCGCCCGTTTTGAGGAGCGCGGCATTTCAATCCCTATTACAGAATTGAAGGCTTCCGCTCCCGGCGCCGTTATCACAAGGGCCCATTATGCCCAATACCTCTTGGATAGGGGCTATGTCAAAAGCCATAAGGAAGCCTTCGAGCGTTATCTGGGCGACCATGCTCCCTGTTTCGTCCCGCGTGATAAAGTGTCTCCCGAACAGGCAATCTCCCTTATCCGTGCCACCCACGGCATTCCGGTTCTTGCCCATCCGGTTCTCTACCACATGAGCAATGCTGAACTTGAAGCCCTTGTCGGCAGATTAAAAGAAGCCGGACTTATGGCCATAGAAGCCATATATTCCACTTATTCATCCTCCGATACCAGACAAATGCAGGTCATAGCCAAAAAATATGACCTGTTATTAAGCGGCGGCTCTGATTTCCACGGCTCAACCAAATCAGGACTGCAGTTCGGCACCGGTTACGGAAGTCTCTATATCCATGAAGATATTCTGGACAAACTTCGGGCTGCGCGTCCAATATAAGGAAAATACAGATGCAGATACGCTCTCACTCCCTCTCTGCTATCATTTTCTCCGCCTCTTCCTCACTCAGATTAAACTGCTTCATCAACTGGATTTTAATATCCTCCCTGGTAATGGCAAGTTCTTTCAAAGCACTGACAAACTTTGCCATGTCTTCGTTACGAGCCTCCCTTTTCCCTTCTTCTCTTGCCTCCCGTCTGGTTGCCTGCACGTCATATGCTTCAAAATTTGAAAACAATTCTCCCATACGCCTCTCCTTTACCTGTCCCGCAAAGTCTGTCGCTTCCTCATAAGGAACATTAATTTTCAATAGCAGCGCCTCTATTACCTGCGCCATAATATCCAATACATGCCCCGGCGTGTCTGCCATTGCTTTTTTTAAATATTCGGCATCTACCTCTTTCCCCAACCCTTCAAAATCTGACACCCGGTGAAGCTTGTTTATCATCATAAAGATGGACAGCTCATCACCCTTTTCCATCAATTCTGCATTACTGTAATCTTTTAGCTGCATCAGTATACACCGGTAATCCGGTATGCAATTTGCGAAAACATCACTTAACAATACTCTTTCATGCAGGCTTGTTGCCGCCGTCCACTCTTCCGTTCCGTCATAAAATACCACCGGAAGGATAGGAGGATACTTAAAATCCTTCGTCCGGCTGATTCCCTTGTGCTGCCTTTCCTGCTCCTTTTCAAAATCCTCCCATATAAAAGCCATATAACGGAACATCTGCATGACTACATTATAATCTACTTTCGCCTTATGTTCAATAAGAGAAACAAGAAAAAACGGCGTTCCGTCATTTTTAATATGCACTTTTTTCACTACATCCGAATTGCGCTCTTCAGAAAACATGTGAACATACCGCTCCGACACATCCTCGATATCCTCAGGCTGTACCTCCTTTAAAACAGGGATATCCAGGTATCCCCGTAAAAACTGTGCGCACAAGACAGGGTTTTCAAATATCAATTTGCTGGAACTGTCTTTGGTTTTGCTGTTTCTGCTGCTTTTTTCCATTGTATGCCTTCCTTTCCGGCATGACATGCCAAATAAAACAGCAAATTTCATCCTGCATCCCATGCCTTACCGTATGAAATTGTAATTGGAATACTTTTGATAATTTATGAAACCGTTTAGAAAATCTGACAAAGATTGTCTGTGTGCAGAATGCACACTTAATGGAACTTCCTGATGGAATTGATACAAATAAGGCAATTGCCTATGCCGTTCTCTTTTCCAGCTCTTCAATTCTTTTTTCAAGCTGGTCTATCTTCTTTAATAATAATGCGATTGACTCCCGCTCAAGTTTACAGGCATTGATTTCATGCTGCATGGAATCTAAACGCTGCTCTATTTTATCAAAGCGGGCGTCTACTTGTTCAAATCTTTTATTCATTCTGTCTTCCATCTTGCCCATTTCATCGACGATGGCATTCACTACCATTTTCATTTCTTCATTCATGGTTTTTCCTCCTTTCCGTATTTTTAATTATAGCAGAAGTCATGGCATTTTCAAGGGAAGATTTTCAAGCTGATATTTCTTTTTTTTAATTTATACAATCTGTCTGTTAAATCGCGAAGAAGTTCTATTTCTCACACAGGAGAATGTCCCAAAACGGGACATTCTCCATCGGAACTGGTTCCGTGGGATTTTGGGATTCCGAGAAGCGGAATGACGGTTAGTGTCCATCAAATCATATCCCACGTTAAAATAGTATCCTCGCCGATATTTGTTCTTGCCCGTCTCCCAATAACCATATCCTGATATTTCGGGGATATCCCTGTTCCCGGACGCTTTGCAATCAAATCGGAAATCGAGATTTCTTTTCCTTCGGGAATCGCCTTTGCTGCAACCAGGGAGCGCCTTGCCTCCCTGCGGGGTATTTCCTCACAGGGCAGTACCGTTTTTTCCCCACTTCCCCGGACTTTGTCAATTAACCTGAAACTTTGAATGGCCGTTTTAAAATCCTCCGGGGCTGCGGCGTGATAATGGTCGTTTCCCGGTAATGTCTTATCCAAAGTAAAATGTTTTTCAATCACCTCTGCCCCCAGCAGGTATGCCGTTGTCAGAACCGTCATGGCAGAATCCGGAAGCGTATGGTCGCTATATCCGATTTTTACATCCGGGAATATCCTCCTTAACGTACTGATAACGTTCAGGTTGGCATCTTCATACTTGCAGGGATAGGAAAGCACACAGTGCATCAGGCAGACCTCAGGACAGTTTTCCGCCCGGATTACCCGAAGCGCCTCCTCAATTTCCGAGATATAGGATGCCCCCACTGATAAATAAACCGGTTTTCCTTTTCCTGCAATATGACGTATGAACGGGAGATTGCTTAGGTCGGAAGAAGATATCTTGTAAATGTCACACATATCGTACAGATAATCCGCCGACGCATAGTCGAAGGGCGTGGACATGAACCTGACGCCCGTCTTATGACAGTACTCACACAGTTCTGCATAATCCTCTTTATTAAAGCTGTCAAATTTCCGAAACAACTCGTACTGGGTTTTGGTAGGTTCTTTTTCCAAATCCCAGTAGGCAGGAGAATTTCTGGATACAATCGTATCCGCCTTATAGGATTGAAATTTCACGGCATCAACACCTGCCCCGCTCGCCTCGTCAATATACTTTTTGGCCGCCGTAAGCGGTGTAATCCCTTCTACCCTTGCCGTGTCATAAAAATTAACACCTATTTCTGCAATCACAAATGGTTTCTTCATCCTGTTCCTCCCCACGTCACATGCCGTCAATCAGACTCATGATGCGTTTTCGTCCGTTACGCAAATCATGTCCCAGCAATGTATCCTGCAGTCTTTTCCTCTCTGCCGCGTCCATCTGCAGGTATATGTCCAGCGTCGCTTCCAACATATAGTCGCTGGGATTCAATCCCAGATACGAGAATCCGTTTTCATTACAGACAAACCCATGCTTTTCTTCCCTTTTATTTTGCGCCATCGCAATGGTCGGAATCCCAAGTATTGCAAGTTCATATCCTGTCCTGCCCCTTGAAGTAATCCCGATATCGCACATTGACATTATCTCAGGCATGTTCTTTATATCATGATAAAGTGTAATATTACCGCATCCCCCGTATTGCTCTGCCAACTGCGCTGCATTGTGTTTTGCCTTCCCAAGTACAACCTCAAACCGGTACTTTTCATATTTTGCCTTCCGGATAATTTTCAGTATCCTGTCCGTATAATTCTGCGGGTCCGAACCGCCAAAAGAAATGAATACCCTTTCCACCTTTTGTTTTATGGAAACCGGCGGATAACACAGAAACAGCTTAGGCGCTATATAATACTTCTCTCCCGCATACATCTGCGGCAGTTCCACGCTGTCATACAGTGCATTTATTATCAGGTCCGCCTTTAAAATACCTTCTCCGTCATCTTCAAAATTTATGATTCTGGCATTTGGCAGGCAGGTCTTTAACCCTATCATATAATCAATCGATGTTGTCAGTATGTCATTTATAAATATTTCATATTGCTCCTGCTTTATTCTCGAAAACAGTTCTACTATCCCGTTAACGCCTATCAGGTTGTGGGTGGTATCACCAAAAATCAGCCTGTCTGTCTGGTTCATATCATAATATATATCTGGTTTAACCGAAAATTCATCTGCCAGCTCCAATGCACGGTGGACATGTCCCATTCCGCGCTTGCTATTTCCATTGACATAGATGGCAACTTTATAACTCTTTAAGATACACTCCGCGCTTTTAAAATCCAGAAAAGTATCAATATCTATTGCCTCCCTTTCCGAAACTTCATATATATCCACTTTTTTTCCGATTCGGGTATTCTCTTTCACAGCATCTTTCCTGCTTATCACAAATGCTCCCGTTTCCACATAATATGGCGGCAGGTACTGTCTGTTTAACCTTTTCTCATAAGCCGGAACCTTACGTCCGTTATCTTCCTTCCATGCCAGGTGCGGTGCATTGATGGCGGAAATCACCGTGTCAAGTCTGTTTTCCATGCAGTACGCAATGGCTGCGTCCAGGGTTTCCACGCTTAATGTGGGGGAAGTCGGCTGCAGTGTGACAACGTAGTCCACATCATAATCCCCCGCTGCATCATGGACGACTGCATCCAGCGTCACATCATCCCCTGCCAGTTTTGGATTCCTCATCTTTACGGCAACTCCCATTTTCCCTGCTATAGTGGCCACCTCAACCGAATCGGTAGAAACCAGGATATCCGTAATGTATTTGGAAGTCATTGCATTATGAATTGCATAATACACCAACGGATGGTTTCCCAGCAGCCTTATATTTTTATTGGGAATTCCTTTTGAGCCCCCTCTTGCCGGAATAATCGCCAGTACCTTCATTTTTTCACCTTTCCGCAACGCATTTGCCTTTTTTCTCAAATTGCCCTTTAACCCTTTTATTTTTCATGGGTATTCTTTCTTTAGATTTATGAAAACAGAAATTGAAAGAAATGTCAACCTTACATAAAACTTTATTATGGGTTTCCTTTTTCCCAACACAGGAACTAATATTATATACAATACAAAAAAGCACAAAGGAGATTTAAACTATGGACAACATAAAAACATGCATTAAATATTATCTGGAATACTGCAATCTTCAAAAATGCCTTGATGAAAAAACGCTTAAAGCATACCGAATCGATTTACGGCAATTTTCTAATCAGTATTCCAATATTCATATTGCGGAAATCACTTCTGCAACACTGGAACAATATATTGCCGGACTGCACGAGCAATATAAGCCCAAAACCGTAAAACGCAAAATAGCATCCGTAAAAGCCCTGTTCCACTTCTTGGAATACAAAGATATCGTTGAGCCAAATCCATTCAACAAAATACTGATACATTTTCGTGAACCCGTAATCCTGCCCAAAACCATACCCTTACATACAGTTGAAACCTTTCTGTCCGCAATATACAGGCAGCGGGAAAATGCCAAGACCCCCTATCAGAAAAAAAATGCCCTTAGGGATGCTGCTGTTATAGAACTACTATTCGCAACCGGTATGAGAATATCTGAACTCTGCTCTTTAAAAATCAGCGATGTAAATTTGTATGACGGAACCATTCTCATCTATGGCAAAGGCCATAAGGAACGCCGTATCCAAATTGGTAATGAGTCCGTGATTCGTATTTTAAGAGAATACAAAGATAATTTTCGTACAAAAATGCAATCCTGCAGCAACTTTTTCGTTAATCAATCGGGAAGGACACTGTCTGACCAATCAGTGCGCAGAATGATTAATAAATATACCTCTCTGGCTTCCATAGAACAGCATATAACGCCCCATATGTTCCGCCATACTTTCGCAACAAGTCTCTTAGAAGCAGATGTTAATATTCGTTATATTCAGGAGATGTTAGGACATAGCTCTATTAATACTACGGAAATATACACGCACGTTACAGTGGCCAAGCAGAGAGATATTCTAGCTACAAAGCATCCCAGAAAGGATTTTCACATATAGGTTTTATGGGCAGTCGGTAAGGTTAATGGGTGACTAATTGGGAAATACGAAGTGTGCTAAATAGTATGGATAATTAAAAGTTATCCGTCAAGTCGGATTGTGAATGTAGCGAAATAAAGGATAATTCCCGATTATTGGGGGTTGGGGTTCAAAGGATAGTTTGGGATTATCAATTATTAAGATTTTCAAAAATTTATATAGAGAGAATTATATTATGATGCAAAATGAAAGCCCTTTAGAAATATATTCTAGCTTAGAACAGGTCTGGCCAGATAATAATAAATGGTATAACTATACCCACAAAGTAATTGTACAGTTCATAGAAAATGAATTGACCCCTAAATTGAACAAAACCAGCACAATCTTAAACGCCGGTTCTGGTGGCAGCGTTTATAATATTCCTGGCATCTTTTATCATGTTGATATTGCTGAAAATTTAATTAAAAACTTGCCACGCCACTATGTAGCCTCAATAGAAAATTTGCCATTTGATAAAAACATTTTTGATTCGATAATATGTGTTGGTAGTGTAATCAACTACTGTTCTGCATTAGAATGCATAATGGAATTGATTAGAACATTAAAACCTGGAGGCTATATGGTTTTAGAGTTCGAACGCAGTAACACTGCAGAACTATGGTTCAATAAGGATTACGGCAAAAAAGTTACTATGCAAAATTATAAGTATCTTAACCATATACACACTTTATGGCTATACTCCGAACAGTATGTGCGCGATGTTTTATCGCAGAATCACATAATAGTATTAAAGACTAAGCGTTTTCACAACTTAAGCGCTTTTATTAACAGACTATTTGAAGATGAAGAAATGTCTGGAAAATTTAGTCGGTATGACTTTTTGTTCAATCCTTTCTCTAGATTTATGGCGCACAATGTGATTTTGTTATGTACCAAACAAAAATAATATTATCCTAATTTTTTGAGATTTTGGTAAATGTAATTGTAAATACGCATGTGCTTATTGCAGTTATAGCTGCAAAAATTGGGGCGAAAGAGTTTGCTGCAATTTGATATTCCTGCAATATTCTGAAAATTATCAGGGATAAAGCAAACACTCCTATTGTAAGTGCGGGTATGCCAATCAATAAAAGTGGACGATTTTTTGCATGGTTTTCTGCAATAAATCCAGCCGTACTGCAGTTGTAATGACAGTCAGGTGCTTTGAAATATTCACATATAGGATTTTGAGTTATAAGTGAAATAGTATCTGTCTTTTCCAAAGACTTTTCAATCGTATCATATTGACTTTTAATATGAGCATTATATTCTTCTGCATTTTCTTTATCAACAACTTTGTACCATGCATTGTAATGCTCATAATATATATCTTTTACTATATCTAAATACGTCTTTTTCTTTATTGAAACTAATGGTTGAACAGATTTAATCATTAACTGAAATTTGAAATTACTCTCTTCATTTCTTACACCCAACTTAGGTTGTATATAAAGAGCATCCAGCAATCTAAAGTCCTCCATTTGCAACATTTTTCGTGAGAAAAAACTTTCCGAATCTACTGATTCCTCTGGACACTTCGTGCTAACTTCAGTTACAATATACGAAAAATCTATCATTCTATCAGAAAAAAACCTTTGAAGTAAGCTAAACAAAGGATAAAAAATGCTATTTAAATGATACTCTTCTTTTAGAACAATATAATCAATGATTATTGTCTTTGTATTCTTTAAGTATCCAGTTTCAATAAATCCCATCAATGTATTATTTACATATAAACCAAAAAAGAACATTTGTCTATTGGGTTGCATATTGGAATTGTCAGCAAAATAAATAATCTCATTTGTACTTGTTTTTGTATCTACAGGAATTATATTATTATAAATTGTTAATGCATTTATAAAGTCTTTTTCCTGAGACGACTCAAAATGTTTTAATGAAAAATTGATTTTCTGTATTTCATCCATCGAAAACTCCTTTTTTATTGATAATCCCAAACTATCCTTTGAACCCCAACCCCCAATAATCGGGAATTATCCTTTATTTCGCTACATTCACAATCCGACTTGACGGATAACTTTTAATTATCCATACTATTTAACACACTTCACATTTTCTATTACTATTCTATTATACAATATTCTACAAAAATCTCCCTTTTCTTTCCATAACAAAAGTGGCACTTTACTTATCTATTGTAAGCGCTGAACAGGGTTTCAAATATCAATTTGCCGGAACTGTCTTTAGTTTTTTCTGTTTCTGCTGTTTTTTTCATTATTTGCCTTCTTTTCAGGTATGACATACCAAATAAAACAGCAAATTTCATCCTGTATTCCATGTCTTACCGTATGAAATTGTGATAGGAATATTGTATAAACCCATGAAATCGTTTAGAAAATTTGACAAAGATTGTCTGCATACAGAATGCACACCTAATAGAAATTCCTAAAATAGATTAAATAAGGCATTTTTTATGCCGTTTTATTTTCCAACTCTTCAATTCTTTATTCAAGCTAGTCTATCTTCTTTATTAATAATCCGATTGACCCTCGCTCAAGTTTACAGGCATTAATTTCATGCTGCATGGAATCTGAACGCTGCTCTATTTTATCAAAGCGGGCGTCTACTTTTTCAAATCTTTTATTCATACTTTTTTCCTCCTTTCCGTGTTTCTAATAATAGCAGAAGTTATGAGATTTTTAAGGGGGATATATACTGAAAACTTTTCTATAAATATCCCCCCGCCGCTTTGTTTCCGAACACACACAACTTACGCTTCCACAATCAAATACCTTCCGTCCCCAATCGGAAAGACTTCTGATGCTTCCAATATCTCCTCGGCATCCGCCCCTTCCGTATCGATGCCCTCTTCCTCAAAGTACTCCATGACTTCCTCTACCGAGTCCACCACAACCGCCATGCATTCCTCCAGAAAGTCCTCCGCTTCCTCCGGGCTGGAGGCAACCTCCCTCGGAAACAGCTGTAACTGGTTTTTCAGAAAACAATGCAAAACAGCGTCATCGTATTCCTGCATACAATACCCTCCTTTCTAAATTCCATAACATTACATGCACAATTTACAGATACGAAAGCAGCTGCAACGGATGCTCTATCACTGCATCCGCATGGTTTAGCAGCAATTCTTCTTTTTTCCGAAAGCCCCACAGCGCACCAATGGTGAAAGCCCCCGCACTTTTTCCTGTCTGCATGTCCGTTCCCGTATCCCCCAGATACAGGATATCCTCCGGAGTTAATCCGAATTTTTTCAGAATCAGGTATACCCCTTCGGGGCTTGGTTTTCTTGCAACTCCCGCTGTCTGTCCCTGCACGATATCAAACTCTTTTTCTCCGAAAACAGCTTTTATGACATCCTGCGTCCTGTCATCCGGCTTGTTGGAAAGCACCGCCGTTTTTATGCCCCTGTCCTTTAAAGCCGCAAGCAGCTCTTTTATGCCCTCATAAGGAACCACCTGATACATACAGTATTTTTCAAATATTCTCCGGTACTCTGCAAAAGCTTCCTCAAATAAAACATGTTCCTTATCCCCGCCTGCTTCCAAGCATCTTTCAATCAAAACCGGGGCGCCGTCCCCCACAAAATATTTATACTGCTCTTCTGTGTAGGGTCCAAAGCCGAACTTTGCCATGGCCTTGTCTGCACTGACCTTGATGGACATCAGGGAATCGGTCAGGGTTCCGTCCAAATCAAAAATAACCGCCTTTTTCATTTGCCAAAGCACTCCTTCATTTCCTGATACAGCCTGCCGATGGGAAGCCCCACCACATTGTTGTAATCCCCACGGATTTCCTTGATGAAAGCGGCGCATCTGCCCTGAATGCCGTATGCCCCCGCCTTATCCATACAATCCTTTGTCGCCACATAATTTTCTATTTCCGCCCTGTCCATGGGATAAAAAACCACCTCTGTCTTTTCAAAAAAGGTATGCGTCATATCCTTTCCTTCTTTCCGGTAACAGAATGTGACCCCGGTATAAACCTCATGCACATTTCCCGACAAGGCAGACAACATTTCACATGCCTCTTTCTCATCCTTTGGTTTTCCCAGTATCTTTCCCTGAAAAGCTACGACGGTGTCCGCCCCAATTACAAGCAGTCCATCCCTGTCTTCCCACTCTTTCTGCCAGACATCCCCCGCCTTTTGCCCGGACAGTTCACATACCACCGACGAGGGTTCGCTGCACTGTGCCTTTTCGTCACAAGCGCTGCAGCATATCTCAAATGTCAGCCCAATCTGTTCCATAAGCTCTTTTCGTCTGGGAGAAGCGCTTGCCAATACGATTTTATTCATGATGTGTTTCCGGAATGAATACCCTTGCATTGCCCGTTTCATTTACCTTTACTGCAAACTTCCTTGCTTCTTTGCAGAAAGCGGCCTGGGAGTCAAAGGATTCTTTTCCCCTCCTGTCTACTTTTTCATAACTGCCGTCCGGCTTGAGCAGATGCGCCTTCACGGTATCCCGAAGCTGGCTGTGCAGGATATGAAGGATTTCTTCTTTCAGTTCCTCCTTCTCCACGGGGAACAAAATCTCCACGCGCCGTTCCAGGTTTCTGGGCATCCAGTCTGCACTGGCGCAGTATATTTCCGGGCTTCCGCCGTTTGCAAAATAGAAAATCCTGCTGTGCTCCAGAAAATTGCCCACAATGGAGCGCACGGTGATATGTTCGCTGACGCCGGGGATTCCTACCTTCAGACAGCAGATTCCCCTGATGATTAACTCTATCGTTACCCCTGCCGCACTTGCCTCGTAAAGCGCTTCGATTATATCCGCGTCACACAGGGAATTCATTTTTGCGATAATATGCGCCGCCTTTCCCGAAAGCGCCGCTTCCTTTTCCCTGTTAATCAGGTACAAAAACTTATCCTTCAGCCAAAGAGGCGCAAGCGACAGCTTATTCCAGTGCAGCGGCTCCGAATACCCTGACAGCATATTGAACACTGCCGTAGCATCCTCCCCGATTTCTTCCGAGCAGGTAAGAAGCCCTATATCCGTATAAAGCTTTGCCGTGGCGTCGTTGTAATTGCCGGTGCCCAGATGCACATACCTCCTGATGCCGTCCTCTTCCCTTCTGACTACCAGCGTAATCTTGCTGTGCGTCTTTAATCCCACCAGCCCGTAAATCACATGGCAGCCTGCTTTTTCCAGCATTCTTGCCCATACAATATTATTTTCTTCGTCAAACCTAGCCTTTAATTCCACCAGCACCGAAACCTGCTTGCCGTTTTCCGCCGCCTGCGCCAGGGCCGCTATAATCGGTGAATTGCCGCTTACGCGGTACAGCGTCTGTTTGATTGCAAGCACATTTTTATCCCTTGCCGCCTGCCTGATAAAATCCACTACCGGCGTAAACGTCTGGTACGGATGGTGCAGCAGGATATCCCCGTTTCGGATGGACGCAAAGATATCTTCCCCGGCAGAAAGCTCCGGCACCGGCTGGGGAACATACTTTTCCGCTTTTAAGTCGTCAAAGCCTTCCAGCGCATACATTTTCATCAGAAATGTCAAATCCAGCGGCCCGTCAATGGTATAGACGCTCTCCTGCCCGATATCCAGTTCCCTTTTCAGGATGCGCAGAAGTCTCTTGTCTATGCCCGCTTCCACCTCCAGACGGATGGCCTCCCCCCACTGTCTCTTCTTCAACTGCTTTTCAATCTCTTTCAGCAAATCCGCCGCTTCATCCTCGTCAATCGTCAGGTCGGCATTGCGCATGATGCGGAACGGATGGATGCAGACAACGTCATAATTCAAAAACAGTTTGTCTATGTTCCGCTCTATAATCTCTTCCAACAGGATAACCTTCCTGACTTCCTTTTCCGTCGGTATCTCCACAATCCGGGGCAGTACGCTTGGCACCTGCACCGTGGCAAATTCCAGTTCCCTTCCGCCCTCCTTTTTCTTCATCAGCGCCCCGAGGTTTAAGGAGCGGTTCCTGATAAGCGGGAAGGGCCTGGAGGAATCCACCGCCATGGGCGTAAGCACGGGATAAATATTGTCCGCAAAATATTTGTCCAGATAAGCGCCTTCCTTTTCCGTCAGAAGTTCATGCTTCTTTATGACATGAAGGCCGTGTGTTTCCAACTGGGGAAGCAGGGAACGGTTATAGGTGGAATACTGCAAATCCACCAGACCGTGAATCTGTAAATCAAGCCCTGCAAGCTGCTCTTCGGGCGTCATGCCTGCAATGTCTTTTTTATCATATCCGGCGTTCACCATATCCTTAAGCGAGGCAACCCTTACCATAAAAAATTCGTCCAGATTGGAAGCCGTAATACTCAGAAACTTTAAGCGTTCAAACAAAGGAATATGCTTATCCCTGGCCTCCGACAATACCCTGTAATTAAACAATACCCAGCTCATTTCCCGATTGGAATAATATTCGGGATTCCTAAACTCCTTTTTTTTCTCTCCCATGTTCTTCCTTTCCGGCATAAAGCCTGATTTCCCGCAAAAATTTACGGGCGGTTCCTTTTCTGGATGATGACGGGACGTACATTGAATACTTCCTCAAAGAACTGCGCCCTGTCTTCAAACAGACCCTTCTCCAGCGTGATATCCGTCTTATTGTCCACCGTGAGTATCAGTTCCCTGTCTTTCACGGCAGCCTTTACATCCTTAAACTTCTGCTTATGGCTCCTGTCAAGGCCGTTGGCAATCCGCAGGATGGCAGTCAGCTTTGCCACCGTCAGATAAGCCTGCCTATCCAACGAAAGAGCGCTGTTTATGCCCTCATGGTAATCAAATTCTTCATGGTTGAACTTCACCACATTAGCAATGATTTCACGCTCTATATGGGAAATGCCGATTATCTCCGTCGCCATGATAATCTGGTAGGAGCACTCCCCAAGGTTTACAAGGCTGATATATTTGCCGCAGTCGTGTAAGATGGCGGCAAGCCTGAGGTAAAGCTTTTCCCTTTTCCCGAGCCCGTGCAGCTTTTTCGTGCTGTCAAAAATAGTCATGGTAAGGCTTTCCAGCGTTTCCGCCCGTTTCCTGCTGCCCATATAGCGTTTGCTGATGTTCAGGGCGCAGTCCAGGATATCCTTTTCAAAATCATGTTCGCTGATTTCCATGTTCTGCTGCTGTGCATATTCATAAGCAATACCGTCGCACAAGGTAACGCCGGGAGCCCAGATAAGTCCTGCCCCTGTCATGGCAAGAATCCTGTCGAGCAGCACAGCCGATATAAACATCAGGCTGGCATTTTCTTCGGAGATGCCGAAATGCAGGGCAATCTCGCCCCGGCTTTTCGTCCTCAGATAATCCATGAACTTACCGTACTGTTCGGCATTGGCATAACCGGCCTGCTCCCTGTTTTCCCTTTTTTCCTTGACCCATACGGAAAGATAGTCGTCCACCAGTATGACATTCCGGATTTCCTTGTCCTTTAAGTACAGCTTGTGCAGTACGGAAAGCTGTGCGTCGTCAATTTCGCTGAGCAACTCTTCAATCTGGGAATGCTTTGCATTGATTCTTCCCAGCCGCTCATGCAGGCGCAAAACGCCCAGCCGCAGGTTCTGGGTGGTAATCAGCGTTCCTTTTTCAAACAAAGAAACCTGAATGCTGCCGCCTCCGATATCCACAATCACCGTTCCTTTTTCCAGTATCCTGTCAAATTCCTCCCCCTTGGAGGCTATGGACTTGTAATCCAAAAAGCGCTGTTCCGAATTGCTCAGTACATTTATGGTAATCCCCGTCCTCTGGGCAATCTGGTCCAGTACAATACTGGTATTTTCCATTTCCCTGATGGCGCTCGTGCCATACGCCTTATAGGCGTCTACCTTATATGACTTCATAATGTCGGCATATTCCCTCAGTATCCGGCACAACTCATCCACTTTTTCATAGCTGAGTTTCCCCGTTGCATAGGTATCCGTCCCCAGTTCAATTTTGTGCCTGATGTGGTCTACTTCCCGCATCTTGTTTTTGCCTGAAAATTCCATTATTTTCATGGACAGTTCGTAGGAACCGACGTCTATTGCTGCAAATGTTTTCAAACCCGCACCTCCTGTATTAACGGCTAAGCAGATAATCGATAAACTGCTGGGCGCACCTTCCCGAAAGCCCGCCGTGATACAATTCCCATTTGTTGGCTTCCGCAAGCAGCCCGCTTTCCTCCATCGTAACACCGTGACGCTTTGCCAGCGTTTTTACTATCTCTTCAAACTGCTTCTTATCCGGCGCGCCAAAATAAATGGTAACGCCAAACCGGGAGACCAGCGACAGTTTTTCCGCCACGGTATCTCCTTTGTGCAAATCGTCCTCCCGCTCTTCCTTGTCGCTGAACTTTTCACGGACCAGATGCCTTCTGTTGGAAGTCGCATAAATCAGCACATTGTCGGGCTTCTTCTCCAATCCGCCCTCGATGACCGCTTTTAAATATTTATATTCAATCTCAAACTCTTCAAAACTCAAATCATCCATGTATATGATAAATTTGTAATTCCGGTTTTTAATCTGTGCGATGACATCATTCAAATCAATAAACTGATGCTTGTATATTTCGATAATACGCAGGCCCCTGTCATAATATTCATTGGCTATGCCTTTGATGCTGGAGGATTTGCCCGTACCCGCGTCCCCGAAGAGCAGGCAGTTGTTCGCCTTTTTTCCGCTTACAAAGGCTTCCGTATTGTCCACCAGTTTCTGCTTTGCTATCTCATATCCCACAAGGTCCGACAGCTTCACATGCGCTATATTTAATATCGGCTCGATACATGCCCCGTCTTCCTTGTGCACCACTCGAAAAGACTTATGGAGTCCGAATTTCCCCACGCCGTAATCCTTATAAAATTCCGTCAGCGTCGCTTTCATCTCTTCAGGCGTGTGGTCTTTCTGGAAGCGCGCCGCCAGCTCACAGATGCGGGCGCAGATACGCGTATTGTATACCTTGCTCTCCTCGCTGCTTGTCCGATAATCCAAAAGCATGGCATATTCCGGCACCGCAAGCATTTCCATAACCGGATGAAAATCAAAATCATAAAACTCTTTGAAAATCACAATGTCGTGCAGGGCCGCCTGATTGATGGTGCCCTCCACTTCTCCCCTGATTTCACAGGCCTTGCTGTAGCTGTTTTCATTGTTCACCAGCAGATTGGCAAGATAACAGTGCCAGAGATTGCCATAAAAACCATAGGTGCCAGCCATGTCAATCAGCCTGTGGATGCAGTCATAAAACAACACCCGCATCTCGCTCCTGCTGCTTTCCCCATCATTAAAATGCTCCATGAGAAATGCCATGTCGTACAACAGTTTCCCGTCTTCAAAATTGTTATATACAATCAGTTCCCGTTCCCTCATGCCTTCCGCCTTCCTTTATCCTCTCAATAGTTGCCCAGTATCTTCATGCCCCGGGCTTCATCCCGCAGTCCCCTGAGCGCATTTTTGACGGCGCTGTCCGAAAGATTGCCCTCAAAATCCACAAAAAAACGGTATTCCCAGTTTCTGTCCTCTATGGGACGGCTCTCTATTTTCGTCATGTTTAAGTTGTTGTATATAAAATGGGAGAGCATATGGTAAAGGGAACCGCTCTTATGCGGCACTTCAAAACAGATGCTGATTTTGGAAGCGTCCTTTTTAAATATTTTCTGGTTGGTGACTATGATAAAACGCGTGGAGTTGGTGTCGGACTGGTTAATTCCCTTCTCCAGAACCTCCAGGCCGTAAATCCCCGCCGCATGCTCCCCGGCAATGGCGGCCTGACAGGCATCCTTTTCCTCCGCTACCTTCTTTGCCGCAAAAGCATTGTTTTTCATGCTGATTTGCTGCCAGTCGTAATTTTGCAGGTAACGGGCGCACTGCATCAGGGACTGGGGGTGGGAATACACCCTCTTGATATCTTCCTTCCTGCTCCCCGGCGCTGCCAGAAGGCAATGCTCAATCCTGATAATCTGTTCCCCCACAATATAATTTTCAAATTCCACCAGCAGGTCATAGATTTCACTGACAATGCCTGCCGTGGAGTTCTCTATGGGAAGCACCGCATAATCGGCGCTGCCTTCCTCAATGGCGCTCATGGCGTCCTTAAAGGTTTCCACATGGAAATTACTGATATCCTTTCCGAAAAAGCTGTGCATGGCAGCCTGGGAGTAAGAGCCCTCGCTTCCCTGATACACGACCCTTGCTTTTTTCGTTTCCAGCCCGTCGACGCCGATAAACGGCAGTTTTCCCATCACGCCGCTTTCGGCAAGCATACCGTACTGCATCTTACGGCTCACGGACATAATCTGCTCAAACAACTCCTCCACGCCGCGGCTGTTAAAACTGCCGTGCGCCAAAGACCTTACCTTCTCCAGCTTTTCCGTTTCCCGCTGTCTGTCAAACACCTTTTTGCCGGTCTCTATTTTGTACTGCGCAACGCTCTTGCAGACTTCCATCCTCTGTTCATACAAGCTTACGATTTGCGCGTCTATTTCGTCAATTTCTTCCCGCAGCCTTCCCAAGTCCATCCTTTTTTTCTCCTCTGCACAGGCTATTATTTTACATTTTATCTTATACCAAATGGCTCTTGATAGCAAGTAAAATAGCGACTATAATATATAATAATATTACAGTTCAGCCAGCCGATGCGGGCTGCGCTCTATAAAACATACAGAAAGGGTTTCCCATGAAAAAAAGAGCAAAAACGATTATCGTCATAATATCCCTGCTTTTATTGTTTGCCCTCCTAATCGTCATATCCGTACTGTCCAAAAGAATCGCGCCTATACCGGAGGGCACGGTGGGCAACACTGCAGGCAATGTAAATAACGGGGGGTATTTTTGTGAATATGACGGCGTTGTCTACTTTTCCAACCCGTACGACGGCGGCTCGCTCTATTCCATGTCGCCCGATGAAACCAATTTAAAGAAGCTGATTTCAGCCAAAGTGTCCAATATCAATGCCGGCGGACGTTATCTTTTTTACTATCAGGCAGAAACCTCCGGCTCCGGCGGCCTTGGTTATGTGCTCAGTTCACGAGGCCTTTACCGTTCCTCATTAAAAGGCAAAAAAATTGCCTGCCTTTCCAGGGATTTTCTTTTTAACCTGCAGCTTTCCGGCAATTATCTATATTATCTGTCCAGCGATGATAAGAGCCCTGCCTTTTTTAAACATGCGATAGATGACAGTGAAAGGGAAATACTGGCAAAAACCGGCTGGAATTTTGCCTGTGCGCTGCCTGACGGCTCCATTTATTACAACGGCACCGAAACCAACCATTATCTTTACCGCTACGATACCCGGACCGGTTCCTCTTCCGTGGTGTGGGAGGGCAACCTGTGCTACCCCGTATATGATAACGGTTACATATACTATCTGGACGCCTCTTCGGACTACGCCCTGTGCCGTTATTCTTTAAACGATGATGTGGTGGAGATTCTGACCCATGACCGGGTTGACTGCTTCAACCTTGCAGGCGGATACCTGTACTACCAGAAAAACTCCGTAACGGAGCCTGCTTTAAAGAGAATGACCTTAGACGGCAAAAACGTGGAAATTGTTGCGGAAGGCAATTATACCCATATCAACGTAACCTCCCGGTATGTGTACTTTTCCGCGTTTGAAAACGAAGTGCCCCTCTACCGCACCCCGGTAAGCGGACCCGTTCAGGTCAGCGCTTTCCAGGCCGCAGCCGACGCAGCGGCGCGGCAGGCGGCAAAATAAGCTGGGCATCACATTTATATCACCTGTTTCCTGCTCCACCTGCCCGTCCTGTACCAGATAAAGGACAGGAGGAAATTGACGCTCCAGCCTAAAGGCACCGCCCACCACACGGCCTGCACGCCAAACACAGGAGCCATAAGGTTTGCAAATAAAACCCTTATGGCAAGATTGACAAGATTTGCCGCCATGTAGACGCCTACATCCCCGGCTCCCCTGAGCACGCCGTCCGTCGACGCCTTGCAGCCTATCAGGGCAAAGAACCAGCCGATAAACATCAGATAGCCATTCCCCGTTTCATAAGCCCTGACGCCGCCCTCTCCTTTCAGGAAAGCCTGCATGATGGGTCCATGGAACAGCTCCAGCGCAACACATATGATTATTGCAAAAACCGCTACCATGATTAATCCTGCATGGTAGCCTTTTTTTACCCTTTCTATCTGCTTTGCGCCCAGATTCTGCGCCGTAAAGGTGGAAACCGCATTGCCCGTCGCTATCATCGGCACAATACAAATGGATTCAATCCGCATACCGGCAGAATACCCTGCCAGAACGGAAGAGCCAAATCCGTTTACCACCGACTGTACCAGAAGCATCCCAATGCTGACAATGGACTGCTGTATAATGGAGGGGATTGCAATTTTCGTTCCCCGCAAAAGCATATCCGCATCAAACAGCTTTGCCCCGGGGCCGTCCTTTGTCCCATAATTTTTTAACATGACAATTAAAATGCCAAAAGATATCAGGGCGGAAATCCCCTGCGCTATCACCGTTGCAATTGCCACGCCGGCTACGCCCAGCGAAAGCGCCTTTACCATATACAAATCCAGCGCCACGTTGAACAGGGAAGAAAAAATCAACAGGTAGAGCGGAATCCGTGATTTTCCCAGCGCATTGAACATGGCTGACAAAATATTATACATAAACAGAAACGGCAGTCCGCCAAAATATATTTTCAGGTAAAGCACGGCGTCATCCAGAATATTGTCCGGCGTTTTAAGCGCCGTCAGGATTTGCCTGTTACAAACAAAACCGCCTGCGGCAAGAAGCACGCTTAATGCCAGAAACGTAATCAGCGCCGTGTAAATGCTGGTCTTCATCCTGCCGTGTTCATTTGCCCCCAGATACTGGCTTGTAATCACGGATGCGCCGATGCCGCCCCCGATGGCTATCATGATAAATACCGTCGTCAGCGAGTAGGACGCACCCACCGCAGCCAGGGCGTCCTCTCCCACATACCGCCCCACTATCATGGAATCCGCCATATTATAAAACTGCTGGAACAGATTGCCGAGTATCATGGGCAATGCAAAGAAAAATAATGTTTTACCGGGATGCCCCGTCAGCATATCCGGCTTTCCCGTAGTTTTCTTTGGGGCTTTCATTTCTGCGTTTTCCGTCATAATCTCCTATAGCGCCTTTCATAACACAAAATGTTATCTGTCTATCCTTTCTGCAAATTCTTCAAAAGAATCATACCTCTTTATTATACCACCGCCGTGGGTAATAAAATTCACAAAATCATCCTCGGCTGCTTTTACATCCTTCTGTAATCTTTTTAAATCCCTATAGTCAAATGCCCCAAACAAATCGTATCGACCTGCACCAAGCCCTTCATGCGCATAATCCAAATCATTCTGAAGACAGACTGATGATAAATACGCCAGAATATAATCCCCGTTTTCACAACATACGTCTATTTTATTAAAGGTAGAGCTTATTTCCTCGTATAATCCAGAAAGCGCTGCAAAGTCGGCCTGCAAAGGGGCTTCATGCCTCTCCTCTTCTTCTGTTTTTCCATCCGGAACCTTCATATCCATATGCTGGCATACCATGCGGAGCAGCTCACTGCAATGCATCAGAATATCTTCTTTTGATTCCGCCTGAATCACACGCAGGTATTCTTCGCAGATTTGTTCGGGAACGCCCGGTATATTCCGCAAATCAGAAAATTGCCTTTTCAGACCAAAGTGATAATAGGTATGATGATAAAATGCCACCGCGTCCGCCAGGGACATAATACTGTACCCGGCATTTTTACGGATTTGTGCCAAAGTACCGCCACAAAGCGCACGTTGATACGATTCATATGCGTGATTGACTTTTTCCGCAGCCGCGGCATAAGAAATCCGACCATCTTCCAGATTATTTCTCAACTTATCCTGAAGTTTACCAAATCTGCAAAGGTCATCTTCCGAATGGTAATATATTACTTTTGCATCGCCGATAAGGGGAAGCAGAACTTCTTTTAAATCCGCTATGTCTTCAGCCCGCTCCCATGTTATCGGAAAAATATCATAACCGATACCCTTAATAATGAAATCCTTTGCAAACTGATATGCACGCTCGGTTTTGGGAATAAAATAACAGTCTAAATCTGATTTGGCATTTGCGGTTTTATTGATATAAGAGCCATATAATACTACAACGCTGATATCTCCCGCATACTCTTTTTCAGCTTTTTCCTTTATCCAGTCCGCCAGTTTTTCATTTACAGACTTTTCCATAAATATTCCTCCTCTTGAAAAAGCAGACACCGGTTTTCCCAAATCGTACTGTTCATTGGGACATATATCCTGTCCATCAGGCCATACTTTCCTTATATCTTAATAATCAATTTTATATAGAATATCATAAAATCTTTCACAAATAAATAGAAACAGTGCAAAACTATTTGTATGACTCCCTATTGACAATCAATTTAAAATATGGTTATATATACGTATGAACAGTTATTCATATATTCATAAATATTGTTTAATAACTTTAACATCTTAGTTTTATGAAAGAAAGGATTCCCGATATGAGCCATAACCATCATGAAACAGACGAAATAAAAGATTATTGTAAACACGAACACCACGGGCATGAAGAGCACTGTGAACACGAACACCATCACCACGAACATGGGGAAGGCTGCTGCTGCGGGCATGAACAGGAAGAGGCGGCCTGCGGCTCCCACGAAAATGCCACTCCCGCGCCTGACACCAAAGCGCCTGTCTGCACCTACCTTGTAAACAATCTGGACTGCGCCAACTGCGCCGCCAAAATAGAGCGTAAAATACAGGCGCTTCCGGGAGTGGAGTATGCTTCCCTCACCTTTGCCACAAAACAGCTTCGGGTTGCCGCCAAAAATCAGGAGGCCCTGCTTCCCCTGATGCAGAAAGCATGCAGTTCGGTTGAACCCGATGTTACCATTACAAAAAGAGAGGAAAAGGATGACGGTAAAGATGAGGCAGCGGAAATCAAAAAAGACGGCATCTGCATTCTTGCCGGCGCCGCCCTGTTTTTGGCGGCAATATTGACGGATTCCTATTTTCCCATTGCCTCCATTGCCCTTTTCGTGGCCGCTTATCTGGTTCTCGGACTTGAAATTGTGGTAACGGCGTTAAAAAATCTTTTTAAAGGAAACGTCTTTGATGAAAACTTTCTGATGAGCATTGCCACCATAGGCGCTTTTGCCATTCATGAGTACCCGGAAGCCGTAGGCGTCATGCTTTTTTACAGGATTGGGGAATGGTTTGAACACAAAGCGGTTGCCAAAAGCCGCAGCCAGATTATGGAAGCCCTTGACTTACGGCCTGAAACAGTGAATCTGATACAGAATGGCGATGTTAAAGTCATTCCGGCCGCTGACGCAAGGCCCGGGGACATTGTTCTGGTACGCCCCGGGGACAGGATTCCTTTGGATGGCATTATCGTGGAAGGAAGCAGCCGCCTGGACACCTCGCCTGTGACAGGCGAACCCGTACCTAGAAACATTGCCCCGGGAAGCAGCGTTTTGTCCGGCTGCGTCAACACATCGGGCGCTCTAAAACTAAAGGTAGAAAAGCCTTTATCCGAATCAATGGTAACCCGCATTCTGGATGCAGTGGAAAATGCCGCGGCCGGCAAACCGAAAATGGACCGCTTTATCACCCGGTTTTCCAGAATATACACTCCCGTTGTAGTGGCCCTTTCGCTTTGCACGGCAGTTATTCCTTCCCTTGTCACAGGCGACTGGGCAAAGTGGGTTTATACAGCGCTTACCTTTTTGGTTATCAGTTGTCCCTGCGCCCTTGTATTAAGCGTTCCCCTTGCCTTTTTCTCGGGAATCGGCACAGGCTCCCGACAGGGTATTTTATTTAAAGGCGGACTTTCCCTTGAGGCGTTAAAAAATGTCAAAGCCATTGTTATGGACAAAACAGGGACTATCACGAAAGGCAATTTCATTGTTCAGAAAATCATACCTGCAGGACAAATAACAGAGCAGGAACTGCTCTCCCTTGCGGCTTCCTGTGAGGCTGCTTCCACGCACCCCATCGCCTTAAGCATACTGGAAGCAGCTTCCGAAAAAGGAATTACCGTTGAAAAAAGCGCCTCTGTCACGGAACTGTCGGGGCGCGGCATTCAGATGCAGACTGCGGACGGCATGGCGCTTTGCGGCAGCCGGAAACTGCTGGAGGAACAGGGCGTAGATACCTCCGCCTACTCGCCTTCCCATTACGGAACGGAGGTCCTGCTTGCAAGAGACGGCTCCTTTATCGGCTCTCTTGTCATTGCGGATACCATAAAAGAAGATGCCGCCTATGCGGTACAGACATTAAAAAAAGCAGGGCTTGTCACAGCCATGCTGACGGGAGACGCGCCTGAAAGCGCTGACGGTATTGCAAAAGAAACAGGAATTGATGAAGTCCATGCAAGGCTCCTTCCCGAAAACAAAGTACAAAAACTTTCGGAAATCAGAAAAGCGCACGGCGCCGTAATGTTCGTCGGCGACGGCATCAACGACGCGCCCGTCCTTGCAGGCGCAGATGTGGGCGCTGCCATGGGAAGCGGTGCGGATGCCGCCATTGAAGCTGCCGATGTAGTGTTTTTAAATTCCGGCATGAAAGCCATACCGGCTTCCATACAGATTGCACGCACTACGGGCCGCATTTCCAGACAGAATGTCGTCTTTGCCCTTGCCGTCAAGGCGCTTGTTATGGTACTCGGACTTTTGGGCATTGCCTCCATGTGGCTTGCCGTATTTGCCGATACGGGCGTTGCCATGCTTTGCATCTTAAATTCCGTCAGGATATTATACAAGAAAACCGTTTAAATCAAGTATCCCCTGCTTCCGGTGTTTTTTTCTGCACAATGGCCTTACCGCGCCATTTGCCGCTCCGCCACCTGCCCATTACAATCAGCCCGCGGATGCATTCATCGGAAGCAGTGCCGATATAGACGCCCGCCACTCCCAATCCGGCCAGAATGCCCATGCCGTAACCGGCCGTAACGCCTATACCCCACATGGTACACAACCCCACCAGCAGGGGAAATACATAATCCCCCGACGCCTTCAGGCTGCATACAAAGGTCATATTCATGCATCGTCCGACCTCAAGCACAATATCCACCAGCATGACCCAGAAGGCAAGCTGGATAATCCTTTCATTGCTTGTGAAAAGCCTGAGCGTATAGGGGCATAATATCCAGTTTACGGTGGAAAGCCCTATGGTAATGGGCAGGGACAGCCTGATGGATGACCATACCCGCCTGTAAGCGCCGTCCTCATTCCCCGCGCCGACAAGATGTCCCGTGATAATCTGTGTGGACATTGCCACGGAATTGGAAAAAACATTTGCAAAGGAAATCAGCGACTGGCAATAAACCCTTGCATTGACCGCATCGTTGCCCATACTGTTGACAAAAGAAAGCAGCACAAGCTGGTATAAATTATAGGACATGCTCTCCCCGGCGGACGGCAGCCCGATTTTCACCATCTGCAATAACAGTTTGCCGGGAAACGGGCGCAAAAGCTTTAGGGAAAAACGCCCGATACCGTATTTGTAAAACACAATGATTGCAACTGCAAGCGCAATGACCCTTGCCGCCACAGTGGAGAGCGCAACGCCCCTCACTCCCAGATTCAAATATTCTAGCGGCCCGTACAGGAAAAGGTAATTGCCTATTATATTTACCACATTGACTATCAAAGATATGTACATTCCGACTTTTGTATACCCATTGCAGCGCAGTATCTGGTTCATGACGCTGAAACATGCCTGCAAAAACAAAAAGCCGCCCACAAGGTCTATGTATGCAAGCGCATCCGGCATCATCTCCCCGGACACCCTTAAAAGCCCCATGCAGGGCTTCTTTACAAGCACCAAAAGTGTGCTGAGGGCAAGCCCAAAAACAAGGTTCACCATCAGCACCAGCGTATAAATCTTATTCATTTCTTCGTAGCGTTTCGCCCCCAGATACTGGGCTACCACGACAGATGTGGCCGTGGCGATAATACCAAACATCAGAATCAGAAGATTCATAACCTGATTGGCGTTGCCGACTGCCCCCACCGCGTTTTCGGAATAATGGCTCAACATCAAGGTATCCACATTATTTAACAGGATACTCAGAAACATTTCCAAAAACATCGGACCTGCAAGAAACAGCAATGGGGTCTTTTCTGTAATTTCTTTTGTCTGTTTTATTTTCATTCTTCTATATGGTCCATTCCCTGACTCAAAATAGTCACAATATGGCTGTCTGCAAGGGAGTAGAAAATAGTTTTTCCATCCCTTCTGTTTTTCACCAAATCCATCTGTTTTAAAACCCTGAGCTGATGGGAAATTGCCGACTGTGACATGGAAAGCAGCGTGGCAATATCCTGCACACACATTTCCGAACACTTTAATACACACAATATCTTCAGCCTTGTGGGGTCCCCAAACACCTTAAAGAAGTCCGCCAAATCCTGTATCTCCTCCTCAGGAGGCATGGAATCAGACACTTCTTTCTGTATCCGGGAGTCCACATGGATAAAACCGTTCTCCTGCTGCTCCATATCAACCTATCCTTTATTAATCCCTCAAAATGCTGACAAACTTCACCGGTGTACGATACCTGTAATTGGAAATCTTAATGCCTGTCGTCGGGCTGCTGGCATGAATCACCTTTCCACCGCCAATGTAAAGCGCCACATGGTTAATGGTTCCTGAACTGTTGGCATAGAAAACCAAATCTCCCGGCTGCAGCTCCGATGCGGTAATCTTCGTGCCTTCCCCTGCCTGTGCCCTTGAAGAGTGAGAAAGGGAAATGCCGAAGTTTTTATACACCGCCAGAACAAATCCGGAACAATCCGCACCTTTCGTCAGACTGGTGCCGCCCCATACATAAGGATTACCCAAAAACTGTTTTGCATATTCCACAATATCTACACGTAAATCAGAAACACCCTGCCCGTAAAGCAATTCGCTCATGGTAATGGCTGTATCCAGCTTGTCCTCCACAGTCACGTATTCAGCTGAAACATAGGCTTCATCACCGTCGATGGATACCTTTACCCATTCGCCCAGCACTTCCACCACTTCCAGTTCTTCACCAAGAGGTACTTTTGTCAGCACCGCACCGTCCATACTCGCTTCGTCGCGCACTTTTAACGCATCCGCATTGACAACAGCCACCGTCCTGATAAGCTCCAGGGCGCGCATCTTTGCATCGGCGCCTGTATAAAGGAAATCCAGACTCACATATCCTTCCACTTCACCGGAAGTAATCTTTGCCCATCCATCCTCCGTTGTTTCCAATATTTCACAGGCAGAGCCCTTCGGCATTTTGCCCACCAGTTTTCCGTCCGTTCCGGGTGTCTGCCTGACATTGAGGTTACCGCTCTCCACATTGGCAACTCCCAGATTGGTATAGCCTGCAAACGCGCTAATCGATGCTTCCGCTGCCGCCAGACACTCCTGCTCATCCATCGCCATGTTCATCAGCGCTCCCATTCCTGCATTGGGTGCAACATCCTTCATGGCAAATTCCGCGGCATGTGCTTCCATGGACGCATTCATCCCAATGGAGCCTGCAAGCAGCACGCCTGCCATACACATACCCATAACGCGCACAACTTTTCTATTTTTATTCATGTATATTCCTTTCCTTCATCCACTGTATGTAAACGGATAGACCATTTGTATTTATTACAAAATTGTTACAAATTTATTATAGTCACATCCTATTCATTTGTCAAATTAATTTTTGAAATTTCTCCATATGGCATGGCAGCCGCACCAGTGTACATTTGTTCCAACAGGACACGCTCTCGCTCGAATAAAAACACAGCGGCACGTAGGATGCTAAAATACAGCATCCAAATGCCGGTGTTTTTACACGGTCCTTTATGGAATCAAATGCACGCCGGGACTGCTGCCATGCCATATGGAGAAACCGAGCTGCTACCGTCGGTAGGACTCACCTGCCGTAATATCGGACTGTACTTGTGATTTTAATGCAGTCAAATCTGCAAACTTCTGCTCCGGGCGTTTAAATTCGTAGAGGCTGACTGCGATTTCTTTTCCGTAGGCGTCTCCTGTGTAGTCATACAGGTAGGTCTCCACGCCCAACGCCTTTTCGTTTTCCCGAATGGTAGGCTTATAGCCCACGTTGCTGATTCCTTTGTAATATTTTCCTTCCATCTGCACGCCGGAATAGTAAACCCCGCATGGGGGAAGAAGTTTGTCTTCGCTTGGTATCAGGTTCACGGTGGGCATTCCCAGCGTTCTGCCGATACGGTTGCCGTGAAGAACCATGCCTTCCACGATGTAAGGCATTCCCAAGAGTTCTTCCGCCAATACCATATTTCCCTGTTCCACGGCTTCCCTTACAAGGGTGGAGCTGATTTCCCTGCCGTTTCGGGTCACCTTGTCAATGATGCGTACTTTTATGCCGCACTCCGGCGCCATGCTTTCCAACAGCGCGGCATTGCCTGCCCCGCCTGCGCCAAAGGATAAATCCACTCCCGCTGCCACGAACCCTGCGTTCATTCTGTTACAAAGGATTTCTGTAACAAATGCCTGCGGGGGCGTTGCCGCTGTCCTGGCGTTTAAGGGGTATTCAATCAGGATGTCCACTCCCATAAAAGAAAAAATGTTTCTTTTCTCTTCTTTTGTTGTCAGTGCTTTTTCATTTGTCTTTCCAAAAAATGCAGTCGGAGGCGGGTCAAAGGTAAACACACAGGCTTTTTTCCCATTCTGCTTTTCGTCCAAAATCTCCTGCAAAAGCCTTCTGTGCCCTATATGGACGCCGTCAAATTTTCCGATTGCGGCTGCTGTTTCTTCTCTTATATAGAAATCCGTGGTGCCGGTAATAATTTCCATCTGTTCCTTCTCCTGCCGCATAAGCAGCGTCTTATGATTCCAAAAACATCTTTACGGGACAAAACCTGCCCCCAGCTTTCTCAAACCGGTATATGCCGAAAAAACGGCCCTCCCGGTTATATACCTTTACTTCTTCCCCATCCCCGAAAAGACACCTCTCCATTATATGGCTTAACGGAAAGCAATTTCCGTTTTGCACCGGTTTGATGAATGGCGCAGGCACATGCACGGCAGACAGTTCTTCAAACATTTCATCCACCGGAATCAGAACGTCTGCAATCTTTTCCTCATCCCGAAGCCTTTCCAAATCGGAAAGGGTGATAGCCGAATCCAGCAGGAAACGTCCGGATTTTGTCCTTTGCAGGGATGCCATGGCGCCCCCGCATCCCAGCATTTTCCCGATATCGTGGCAGAGTGTCCTGATATATGTGCCTTTGGAGCAGGATACGCGAAGCGTAATGTCCGGTATCTGCATGTCTAGGATTTCTATCTCATGAATCACCACATTGCGGGGCGCGCGTTCCACCTCCCGCCCCTGCCTTGCAAGCTCGTAGAGCCTTTTGCCGTTTACTTTCAGTGCGGAATACATGGGGGGAACCTGCGCGTATTCTCCCAGAAAAGAACGGACTGCCTCCTCAATTTCTGCAGGTCCTGCATCCACCTTGCGTCGGGCAAGGACGGTTCCCGACATATCTTGGGTATCCGTTTCCACTCCCAGACGCATGACGGCCCTGTATTCCTTATCCCTGTCCGTCAACAGAGCGCAAAGCTTGGTTGCACTGCCTAGACATACAGGAAGTACCCCGACCGCGTCAGGGTCCAGGGTACCTGTATGTCCAATCTTTTTCTGCTTCAATATGCCTCTCATCTTAGCCACCACGTCATGGGAGGTAAATCCTTTTTCTTTGTATATATTTATGACTCCATTGTACATTTTTCGTTTTCCTTAAATTCTGCCTCAATATGTAGGGAAAGATTGTTAATCACATCATGGACGGTGCCCTTCATGGTACAGCCTGCAGCCCGTACATGGCCCCCTCCTCCAAAGAAGGAAGCAACCCTGGCTACATTGACACATTCATTGGAACGCATACTTACCTTATACTCCAGCAGATTTGTCTCATACAAAAATATCGCGCAGTCCACGCCCTTGATATTCCTGAGCTGGTTGACAATGCCGTCCAAATCGGAAGGCGCTACATGATAAAACTCCATCATCTTTTTGCTGACGCAGCTCACAATACACCTGCCCTCCATGAAACGGATGCTCTCCATCAATGCCCTTCCCAGAATCTGGTTTTGCAGATATGTCTTCTGATAAAAACTTTCCTCTATGATTTTGGAAAAAGGAAACCCGAATCCAATCAGCCTGGCCGCTATCTGTAATGCCCTCGGTGTCGTGTTGGAATACTGGAACACGCCCGTATCGTGAATCATTGCCGTATAAAGGGCCACCGCAATATCCTCATCCAGATTTTCTTCCTCGAAAAGACCGAACAAAACCTCCGCCGTGGAACCCGCCTCAGGTTCCACCACGTTGATGTTCCCGCAGCCGTTCTGATTGCTGATATGGTGGTCTATATTAATTTTTTTTGCTGCTGCCGCAAAAAAGGGTTCCGCCTTTCCCAGCCTATCGCTCCCTGTATCCAGCGCAAAAAACACATCAAACGTTTCGTCGCTGGCATACTCTGAATCGATATCCTTCAGGTACTTTAAATGCCCCATGGAATCCGGGGGTGTTTCCAAAAACAATTTTACTTCTGCCTGCGGAAGCATTTTTTTCAGGTAAAGGTACAGTGCCATACAGGAACCCACGGCATCCCCGTCGGGTCTGATATGCGCACTGATACCGATTCTCTTTGCATCACTGCATTCTTTTAACAGATTCATGTTTCCTCTTTTCTGTCCGGCATTTCCTGCAGCACTTCATCAATCTTTTTGGACATGTTTACCCCGTACTCGATGGACTGGTCCATGATAAAAGTGATTTCCGGCGTGTTCCTGAGATTAATGGTTTTTGCCAGCCGGTTCTTGATATATCCTTCGGCGCTCTTTAAGCCCTTGTGGGTATCTTCCCTCGCCTTCTCATCGCCAAACACACTAATCCATGCCTTGCAAGTCTTCAAATCCGGCGCAACCTCCACGGCCACCACACTGGTAAGCGGGCTGATACGCGGGTCCTTGATTTCACCGCGTATAATCTCCGCCAGCACACGCTGCACCTCCCCGTTTATACGGGTACTCTTTATACTGTTCTTTCTCATTCTTCCTCACATTCTGATACATTGACATTTTCCCGGAAGTTACCTTGGTACCTCTACCATCACATAAGCCTCCACGATATCCAGCTCCTGCATCTGGTCAAAGCCCGCAAATACAAGACCGCATTCAAAACCGGCTTTTACTTCCTTTACATCGTCTTTAAATCTCTTTAAGGATGCCAGCTCGCCTTCAAAAATCTGCTCTCCGGCACGGCTGATGCGCACTTTGCAGCCCCTCTGGAAAATACCGTCCAATACATAGGAACCGGCGATATTTCCGACAGCGGAAGCTTTAAACAGCTGACGAACCTCTGCATGGCCGATAACCTTTTCTTCAAATACAGGGTCAAGCATTCCCTTCATTGCGGCTTCCACATCCTCAATGGCCTGATAAATTACCTTGTACAGACGTACATCCACGCCTTCCCTTTCCACTACGGCTTTTGCCGTGGCATCCAGGCGTACGTTGAAACCAATGATGATGGCGGAAGACGCGCTTGCCAGCATAACGTCAGATTCGTTGATGGCGCCCACGCCTCCATGGATGCACTTGACAACCACTTCTTCGTTGGAAAGCTTTAACAGGCTCTGCTTCACCGCTTCCACACTGCCCTGTACATCTGCCTTTACAATCAGGTTCAGTTCTTTCAGGCTGCCTTCCTTAATCTGAGAGAACAAATCATCCAATGACATCTTGCTCTTTGTCTCTTCCAGCATCTTTTCCTTGTTCTGTGCCAGATACGTTTCGGCGAAGGATTTGGCTGTTTTATCGCTTTCATGGGCGATAAAGACTTCTCCTGCGCTCGGCACATCGCTCAGTCCCAATATCTCCACAGGTGTGGAAGGACCGGCTTCTTTGACCCTTCTTCCCTTGTCGTCTATCATGGCCCTGACTTTGCCGTGGCTTGCGCCTGCTGAAATGAAATCCCCCACGTGCAGGGTTCCCTTCTGTACCAGCACTGTAGCCACAGGACCGCGTCCTTTATCCAGCTCTGCCTCTATGACCAGACCTCTTGCCTGTCTGTTGGGATTGGCTTTTAACTCCAGGATATCCGCCGTCAGAAGAATGGTTTCCAGAAGGTTTTCAATACCTTCTCCCGATTTTGCGGATACCGGCACAAATTCCGTGGTTCCGCCCCAGTCTACGGAAATCAGTTCATACTCCGTCAATTCCTGTTTCACACGGTCCACATTGGCATTCGGCTTATCAATTTTATTGACCGCCACAATTATTTCAATGCCTGCCGCCTTGGCATGGTTAATCGCTTCCACTGTCTGGGGCATAACGCCGTCGTCCGCCGCCACTACCAGAATGGCAATATCCGTCGCATTGGCGCCGCGCATACGCATGGCGGTAAAAGCTTCATGTCCCGGCGTATCCAGAAAAGTAATCTTCCTGTCGTTGATAGAAACAGTATACGCACCTATGTGCTGTGTAATACCCCCTGCTTCCTTATCTGTCACATTCGTCTTGCGGATTGCGTCAAGCAGGGAAGTTTTACCGTGGTCGACATGTCCCATGACGCAGATAACAGGCGGGCGCGTTACTTTTTCTTCTTCCTGCTCCTCTTCTTCCTTCAAAAGCTCCTCGATGACATCCACCTTGACCTCTTTTTCACAGAGAATGTCATATTCCATGGCAATATTTTCTGCTTCCTCATAGGAAATTTCCTGATTCAGCGTCACAATCTTGCCTTCCAGAAACAGCTTTTTGATGATGGCGGAAGACTGAATCTTCATTTTTTCCGCCAGTTCTTTAATCGTAATGGACTCCGGAAGCACAATTACTTTGATAACTTCCTCTGCCACTTCTTCTTTCTTCTTTTCGGGCTTTATGAATCTGCCGGGTTTGTTCTTTACCTGTGCGTCCTCTTCTTCATAGATAAAGTCCTTGCGTGAACGTTTATCCTTTTCCTGGCTGATGCGGCGCTTTTCCTCATCCCTATGCTTTTCGGCGTCCTTGATTGGAGTTTCTGCCATAAAGCCTTTGCCTTGAGACGGCTTTCTGAAGTTATCTCTCTGCCCTCCATTGCCTCTGCCGTCGCGGCCGCTATTGCCATAATTCCTTTCACCGCCTGCAGAAGCGCCATTGCCGCGGAAACCGCCCTGATTGCCGTAAGAACCCGTGCGGCCTGCGCCATCCGTCCTTCTGTCCTGCCGCTGTCCCTGCGGTCTTTCACCCCTGTTGTCCCTGTTTCCATAAGAAGGTTTCTCGCCTCCTGTCCTGTTTTGCCTGTATCCCTGAGTGGTCTGTCCGGTTCTGCCCTGGCCTTGCTGGAAAGGTCTGCCCTGGCCGGAACCCTGATTGCCCTGCGTTCTGTCCTGACTGCGCTGTCCGTTCTGGTTTCCGGTCCTGTCCTGACTGCGCTGCACTCCGTTCTGGCTTCCCTGTATCCTGTCCTGACCCTGCGGTCTGTTTTCATTCCTTACCTGCATCTCCGGCGTCTGCATGGTCCTATCTGCCTGTTTTACGGGCTGAACGGATTCTGCCGCGCCTTCCCCTGCGCCCGCTTTCGCCTGCTGGTTCTTCTGCGGCTGTGGCGGAGGCACCATCTGTACACGCGGTGTGGGAGACGGGGGCGTCAGCGGTTTAATCGGTCTCACCGGAGCCGGCTGCCCCGGCCTGACATTCTGTGCCGGCCTTGCATTGGGCGCCGGTCTTCCCCCTGCATTGCCTAAATTGTTCCTTCCCTGATTATTTCCCTGCGGCCTGTTTGGCTGTTTGCCGGGAACACGGGAATTCTGGGGATTGCTGACCACAATAATTTTCTTTTTCTTTTTGGGCGCTTCCTGTGCTTCCTGCGCATCCTGTACATTCCGGGGCGGTGCCGCCTCTTGCCCGGCTGTCTTTTCCGGCTCTTTGGGGCCCTCCTCCTTTTGTACCTGTGCCTCAGGCATTTTTTCTGCCTTTTCCGCGGTGGGGGCTGCGGCGCCAAAATGCTTCCTGACCATTTCTGCCGCATCTTCTTCAATGGAACTCTGCGCCGCCTTCGCCTCTATTCCCTTTTCCTGCAGGAAAGCAACCAATTCTTTGCTCTGCTTTCCGACTTCTTTTGCCAGTTCATGTATCTTAATTTTCGCCATGCTATTTATTTACCTCCTGATTTTGCAATTCTTCCAGATGTTTCATTACCGTGCGGGCAAGCCCTTCATTGATAAGCGCTGCCGATGAGCGTTCCCCTTTTCCGATGGAATGTCCCAATTCCTCCTTCGTACCGTATGTATATATCGGCACCTTGTAAAAAGAGCACTTATCCCTGAAACGCTTTTTTGTATTGTCTGACGCATCCTCCGCTACGATAACCAGCACAGCTGAACCGTCCCTTATGGAATTTTCCGTGGAAAACTCTCCGCTCACCACATTTCTTCCCCTCGCTGCCAGACCTAACAAACTATATATTTTATTCTGCTTCAATATCACCAAACTCCCTTTCCAAGCCCTCATAGACTTCATCCGGAATACTCATTTTGAAAGAACGCTCCAGGCCCTTATTCTTCCTCGCCTTTTTTAAACAATCGGCGCTCTTGCAAAGATATGCGCCCCTTCCGTTCTTCTTACCTGTTACATCCAAAACAATGGGGCCTTCCGGGGTTTTGAGTACGCGCATCATCTCTTTCTTGCTTTTCATCTCCCCACAGCCGACACATTGTCTTAAAGGAATTTTCTTACTCATTTTCTACGTCCGCACCCTCCTCATAGGATTCTTCGTATCCCTCTTCATACGCTCCGTCTTCATAGTCCTCATAGTCTTCATACTCATCCACATAATCTTCATAACGGAAGCCGGGTGCGTCCTTTGCCTGTGTCTCGGATTTGATGTCAATCTTATATCCGGTCAGCCTTGCCGCAAGTCTTGCATTCTGGCCTTCTTTACCGATGGCAAGGGAGAGTTGGTAATCCGGAACCACGACTTTTGCGGTCTTTTCATCAGGGTCTGCAAACACGGCGACAATCTTTGCCGGGGATAATGCATTCTGAATCAGGTTTCCGGGATTTTCGTCCCAGTTGACAATATCTATCTTTTCTCCCCTGAGCTCCTCCACAATGGCATTTACCCTTGCGCCGTTAAGCCCTACGCAGGCGCCAACCGCATCCACATTGGGATTGTTGCTCCATACCGCAATCTTGGTCCTGCTTCCCGCTTCGCGGGCAATGCTCTTTATCTCCACGGTGCCGTCCTTGATTTCCGTCACTTCCGCTTCAAACAACCTCTTTACCAGTTCCGGATGCGTACGGCTGACATTGATATGGGGGCCTTTGGGTGTGTTTTTGACTTCCAGAATGTATACCCTTATTCTCTCAGTCGGCTTAAACACCTCTCCTTTCACCTGTTCGCTTTCGCTTAACATGGCGTCTGCCTTTCCGAGATTGATGCTGATATTGCGGCCCACATAGCGCTGTACCACGCCGGTCACCACATCCTTTTCCTTCTCGTAATACTGGTTGTAAATTACGCTTCTTTCTTCTTCCCTGATTTTCTGTAAAATAACGTTTTTCGCATTCATGGTGGCAATACGGCCAAACTCCTTGGATTTGATTTCCACATGCAGAATTTCGCCTACCTCTGCCTTGCTTGAAATCTCCTTTGCATCCTCAAGGGCAATCTGCAGGCAGTCGTCCTCCACATCATCCTTTGTCTCCACTACTTCTTTTTCCGCATAGCACAAAAAGTCGCAGGTTTCCCTGTTGATTTCCACCTTGATATTGTCCGCTTTGCCAAAATGGTTCTTGCACGCTGTCACAAGGGAATTTTCAATCGCCTCAAACAAAGTTTCCTTGCTGATTTCCTTTTCTTTTTCCAGTATGTCAAGAGCCTCCATTAATTCCTTATTCATTTTCCATTGTCCTCCTTGTCTATTCTATGTTAAAAATCAAACGCAAGCCTGATGAGCGCCACATCGCCCTTTGAAAATACCATCTCGCCGCTTTCTGTCTCCACGGTGACGGTTTCCTTGTCATAGGCTTTCAATACGCCTGAAAATTCTTTGCATTTTTCAATGGGCTTATAGGTCTTTACCTCCACCCTGCTGCCGAGGCTTTTTTCCAGATGCTTATCCTTTTTTAACGCCCTGCCCAGCCCCGGGCTGGAAACCTCCAGTATATACGCATCCTCCACAAAATCTTCTTTATCCAGCGCTTCGGATAAAGCCCTGCTTACATTTTCACAGTCCTGAATGTTTACCCCTTCCGGCTTATCAATGTAAGCCCGCAAATACCAGTCCGCACCCTCTTTAACATATTCCACATCGTAGATTTCCACAGCATTCGCTTCGGCAATGGGCTGTAAAAGAGCCTCCGTCCTGGACTCGTATGTCTCCCTTTTGGACATCTATCCACCTAATCCTTTCCCTATGAAGTTATGTTTACGGGCGGCAATCCGCCCTATACATACAAGAAAGAGTGGCGCTGCGTCCACTCTTACCTTACGTTCCTTATGTTACTATGGTTAGTTTATACCTGTTTTGACGAGATGTCAACTGATTTTCATAAACTTCCCAAATTACTTGTTTTCTTCATCCGTCAGCACCAGTTTCTGCTCCACCGTCACCTTTTCTTCATAACAGGAGAACAGGGATTGCGTCTTTTCCTTTTGCATTTTCGGCGTGACAAGGCTTACCAGAGGCACAACAGCCAGTCCCGCTATCATCGCCACCGCGCCTGCATTGATGGGGGAAGCAATGTATTTAAAAAACATATTGGACACGGTTATGCCGATGCCGCAGGCAAAGCTTGCCCACACCGCCGCTTTTGTCACCCATTTGCAATACAGCCCGTAAAGGAAAGGCGCAAGGAAAGCGCCTGCCAGTGCGCCCCATGAAATTCCCATCAGCTGCGCAATAAATACCGGCGGGTCAAGGGCCAGCACTACGGACACCACCACGAAAAATACGAGAAGGATTCGCATCCACAGAAGCTGCTTCTTTTCATCCATATCCTTTACAACGGTTCCCTTGATAAAATCCAGCGTCAGTGTGGAGCTGGAAGTCAGTACCAGCGACGAGAGCGTGGACATGGAAGCCGAAAGCACCAGCACGATGACGATGCCAATCAGGATGTCGGGCAGGGTGCTTAGCATGGAAGGGATAATTGCGTCATAGATGATGCCGCCTTCCCCGTTTCTGATGGCAGCCGTATCAAACAGCCTGCCAAAACCGCCCAGAAAATAGCATCCGCCGGAAATCACCACTGCAAACAGCGTGGAAATGATGGTTCCCGTCTTTACCGCTTTTTCATCCCGGATGGCATAGAACTTGTTTACCATCTGCGGCAGCCCCCAGGTTCCCAGAGAAGTCAGAATCACCACTCCCAAAAGGTTTAAGGGGTCCGGCCCAAAGAAAGAGGCAAACGCTCCCGGCTGGCCTGCCGTCACAGGAATATCGCTGGGAATTTCGGAAAGCTTGAACACGGCGTCCATAAAACCGCCCTGCCCGTTCAACACCGCTGCAATAACCGCCACAATGCCGAACAGCATGACGATACCCTGTATAAAATCATTGATGGCAGTCGCCATATAGCCGCCCAGAATCACATATACGCAGGTAAGCGCCGCCATAACGATAACGCACACCTCGTAAGGAATGGCAAACGCCATGCCGAACAATCTGGACAGACCGTTATACACGGAAGCCGTATACGGAATCAGGAAGATAAAAGAAATGGCGGAGGCCGCAAGCCTTAATGCATTGCTGTCATATCTTTTTCCGAAAAAATCCGGCATGGTCTTGGCTTTTACATGCTTGCTCATAATGCGCGTGCGCCGTCCTAACAGAACCCATGCAAGCAGGGAGCCGATAATGGCGTTGCCGATGCCAATCCACGTGGCGGACAAGCCGTACTTATAGCCAAACTGTCCGGCATAGCCCACAAATACCACCGCGCTGAAATAAGACGTCCCATAGGCAAAAGCGGTAAGCCACGGTCCCACATTCCTGCCTCCCAGCACAAAACCGTCCACGTTGGCGGCGTGCCGCCTCGAATATACGCCCACAGCCACCATTACGCCAAAAAATATCAGTAACAATAAGATTTTTGAAATCATCCTCTTTTCCTCTCCCTGCCGTTTCCACGGCAAAACAATTTATACAATTTCTTCCTGGGATATCAGTTCCACATCCGTTTCCCTAAGAAGCTCCGCAGCCTTTTCCAGTTCCGAAGTCTTGATAACGATGGAAGCGTCATCCGTGCCGGTGGAAAGCGCGTACATATATTCAATATTGATATGGGATTTGCAGATTACCTCCAGAAGCTCCTGAAGCTGTCCTACCCTGTGTCCGAGCTTCACGCCCAGCACATCCGTAATCATGGCGGAAAACCCTTTTTCCACAAGCGCTTTCCTTCCCTCCTCGGGCTTTGTGACCAGAAGCCTGAGAAGGCCGTAATCACTGGTGTCAGCCAGACTTAAGGATACAATGTTTACATCGCTCTGCTTTAAGACATCCAGAACCTCCTCCAGCCGTCCTTCCCTGTTTTCTATAAATACCGATAATTGTTTGATAAACATAAGCCTCTCCTTTCTCAATCCAGTTTACGGTTGTCAATGACATGGACAGCCTTGCCCATGCTGCGTTCAATCGTTTTCGGCTCCACCAGTTTTACTTTGACGGCAAGCCCGATGGCATGCTGGATAACCGTTGCAATCTTCTTCGTCAGCTTCTCCAGTTCCTTGATTTCATCGGAGAAGAACCTTTCTTCCACTTCCACCTGTACTTCCAGCGTATCCAGATTGTTCACACGGTCCACCACCATCATATAGTGCGGCGTGGTTTCACCCATTTCCAGCAGCGCCGCCTCTATCTGGGACGGGAATACATTGACGCCACGGATAATCAGCATATCATCGGAACGTCCCTTAAAGCGGCTGATTCTCGCCAATGTCCTGCCGCATTCGCAGGGCGTATAATCAATGCTTGTCAAATCCCGGGTGCGGTAACGCAGAAGCGGAAGCCCTTCTTTGGTGATGGTGGTGAAGACCAGTTCTCCCGTTTCACCCGGCTTTACGGGTTCAAGCGTCTCCGGGTCGATAATTTCCGGCAGGAAATGGTCCTCGTACACATGCAGCCCTTTGTGGAAAGGACAGTCACATGCCACGCCGGGTCCCATCACTTCGCTGAGCCCATAGATATCATGGGCATTGATGTGCAGCTTCTGTTCAATCTGCTTACGCATGTTTTCAGTCCATGGCTCCGCGCCGCAGACAGCCGCCTTTAACTTGATATTGGGTATGTCGCCGGCTTCCTCCAGGGTTTCCGCAATATGTAACAGGTAGGAAGGCGTACAGGCAATCGCCGTGACGCCAAAGTCCTTCATCATGGTAGTCAGCTTTTTGGTGTTGCCCGTGGACATAGGCACTACCATGGCGCCAAGCTTTTCCGCACCGCCGTGGGCGCCAAGGCCTCCGGTGAAAAGTCCGTAGCCGTAAGCTACCTGAATCACATCGTCACGGGTCACTCCCGCCATGCTTAACGCCCGCGCCACGCATTCGCTCCAGATTTCCAAATCCCTTCTGGTATATCCCACCACCGTGGCCTTGCCGGTCGTGCCGCTGGAAGCATGGATTCTGACAATCTCCGACCTGGGAACCGCAAACAGTCCGAAAGGATAATTGTCACGCAAATCACTTTTGGTCGTAAAGGGAAGTTTGGGCAAATCCTCGATTCCCCTGATATCGCCCGGCTCTATACCGAGCTGCTGCATTTTTTTGCGGTAAAACGGCACGTTGTGGTATACCCTGTCCACCGTTTTCACCAGCCTTGCACTTTGCAGGACGGTCATTTCGTCCCTGCTCATGCATTCCTTTGTTTCATTCCAAATCATCCTGCTACCCCTTCCTTATCCCTCATATCCCATGAGAAACGCTTTTTTGTTTATCTCAACCGTCTTTGGCGGAACCGTTTTTTCTATGACCTTCAGCCACAAATCCCTGTCAAAGTCCATGTGGCGCGCCGCAAGCCCCAGCACGATGACATTAAACGCCTTCACATTTCCCAGTTTTTCCGCTTCCTCCATGGCGTTAATGGAATAAACCTGATATTTTGCGGACAGTTCTTCCAATATATTTTCCGGATATGCCGCCGCGCCGGTCACCACCGTAATCGGGTCAATGCGCCAGTCGTTCACCACGATAACGCCGTCTTTCTTTAAAAAGTGGGCGTACCTTAACGCTTCCAGACGCTCAAACGCGAGCAGTACATCCGCGCAGCCTTCCTCCACAATCGGCTCCGCCACTTTACTGCCGTACCTGACAAAGGTTACCACGCTGCCGCCGCGCTGCGCCATGCCGTGAACCTCTGACAGCTTTACGTCAAATCCGGCCTCCAAGGTAATCCCCCCAAGGATGCGGCTGGTGAGCAGCGTTCCCTGCCCTCCCACGCCCACTATCATAATATTTTTCGTTTCCACTACGCTTTCCTCCTGTTTTCAATGGCGTCAAACATACACAGTTTTTCACAAAGCCCACAGCCGTTGCACATGGTTTCGTCAATGGCAATCGTACCGTCTTCCTTCTTCGTCAGCGCCGGACATCCGGGACGCAGACAGGCGCCGCATTTTTTACACTTTTCGGGAACGGGCCTGCAGACATTGGGAAATACGTTACCCTTCAAAAGCACGCAGGGCGCTTTGGTAATAATAACGGATACCGCGTCCCTTGCCGTTTCTTCTTTGACAATCCGTTCCAGCTCCTTTATGTCAAAGGCATCTACTTCCACTACATGTTCAATGCCCATGGCCTTGCACAGATGATAAATATTAATTGCGGGAACCACCTCGCCCATCAGGGTTTTTCCGGTCGCCGCGTGGTCCTGATGTCCCGTCATGCCGGTAGTGGAATTATCGAGAATCATAACCGTTCCCGTGCCTTGGTTATATACCATGTTCATCAGGGAATTTATGCCTGTGTGCATAAATGTGGAATCCCCGATAACGGCAACCCAGTTTTTGACATACTCCCTGCCTTTTGCCTTTTCCATGCCGTGCAGGGTGGAAATACTCGCCCCCATGCAGACCGTGGTGTCAATGACATTTAAGGGAGCCACCGCACCCAGCGTATAACAGCCGATATCCCCGGCAGCATGTATCTTTAACTTGTTTAATACGGAAAACACGCTTCTGTGCGGGCAGCCCGGACACAGGATGGGCGGCCTTGCGGGCACCTTTGCCGCTTCGGCTGCCTCCGGACATCCTCCCCCCATCACACGGCGCAGCATATTGGCGCTGTATTCCCCCTGTATGGTAAACAGCTCTTTGCCGTAAACTTCTATGCCCATGGCCCTTACCTGCTCTTCGATAACCGGCTCCAGTTCTTCAAATATGTAGAGTTTGTCAACCTTAGCGGCAAAATCCCGTATCAGCTTTTTCGGAAGGGGATGCACCATCCCCAGTTTCAGTACGGAGGCATCGGGACACGCCTCCCGCACATACTGGTAGGGAATCCCGCTTGTGATAAAGCCCACTGCCGTATCCCGGTACTCTGCCCTGTTTACCGGAAAATCCGCCCCGTCCTCACAAAGCTTTTCCATCCGTTTTTCTACATAGACATGCCTTCCCTTGGCATTGGCCGGCATCATTACGTATTTTGCCGGATTCCGCTCATAGATTTTATCCTCAGGCTCCACCCTGTCCATCAGTTCCACCGTTCCCTGTGAATGGGAAAGCCTCGTAGTGGTCCTGACAATCACCGGCGTATCATACTTTTCACTCATATCAAAGGCAAACTTCATAAATTCCTTTGCTTCCGCACTGTCGGAAGGCTCTAAGACAGGCACGCCTGCCGCCCTTGCCACGCATCTGGTATCCTGCTCGTTCTGGGAGCTGTAAAGGCCCGGGTCGTCCGCCGCCACCAGCACCAGTCCGCCGCCCACTCCCGCATAGGAAATGGTGTAAAGCGGGTCGCTTGCCACATTCACTCCCACATGCTTCATGGAGGCCATGGCGCGCACGCCGCTGATGGAAGCGCCTATGGCAACCTCCATGGCAACCTTCTCATTCGGCGACCACTCTGCATAAATTTCAGGATACTTCACAATGCTTTCACTGATTTCCGTACTGGGGGTGCCGGGATATGCTGCGGAAACCTTTACGCCCGCTTCATACGCTCCTCTTGCTATCGCCTCATTCCCCAACATAATTTTCTTCTCTGCCACGGTTATACTTCCTTTCTCAAATCTTTTACTCTTTTGGCTTTTCCTTCAAAACGCTGCAGGGTATTGGGGGACTCTAAGCTGATTTTGGCATCCAGTCCCAGCACCAGGCGCAGCTTTCCTTTTATCTTTTTTTCAATAGCTTCCAACTCCTTGAATGAGTCCGTCGCTTTTAACAACTCTACCCTGATTTCCATCCTGTCCGTATGGTCCTTGCGGGTCAGGATGATTTCATAGTGCGGTCCTATTTCCTCCACGCCCAGAATCACTTCCTCTATCTGGCTGGGGAATACGTTTACGCCCCTGATTTTTAACATATCATCCGTCCTGCCGTCTAAGTTTTCCATGCGACAGGTGGTGCGGCCGCATTTGCAGGGCTCATAAATAAGCCGGGTCACATCCTTTGTCCTGTACCGGATAAGGGGAAGTCCCTCCTTGTATATACAGGTAATGACCAGTTCCCCTTTTTCCCCGGGAGGCAGAACTTCTCCCGTCTTAGGATTAATAATTTCGGGAATAAAATAGTCTTCGTTGATATGCATACCGTTTAAGTACCGGCATTCTCCTGATACGCCCGGTCCCATCAGCTCGCTCATGCCGTAATTGGATGTCACCAGCATGTCATCCCCCCAAAGCTTATGCATCTCGGCACGCATGGCGTCCGTCAAAAGTTCGCTTCCCACAAGACCGATTTTGACCTGCAGGTCCTTTTTGGGGTCAATCCCGATTGACAGCGCAACCTCGGCAAGCCTTAAGGCGTAGGACGGCGTCGCCACCAAAAGCGTGGTGCCAAAATCCTTCATGTACATAATCTGCTTTTCTGAATTGCCTGTAGAGGACGGCACCATGACGGCGCCGATATTTTCCAGTCCGTAATGAAGCCCCAAAGCGCCGGTAAACATACCGTAGCCAAAGCAAATCTGCGCCACATCCTTTTTGGACGCCCCTCCCATCACGGCAATACGGGATACGCATTCCGTCCACATCTGCAAATCCCTTTTCGTATAACCCACCACGGTCGGCTTGCCGGTGGTGCCGCTGGAAGCATGGATACGCACCAGCTCTTCCTTATCCACGGCAAAAAGCCCGAAAGGATAATTGTCACGCATATCCTGCTTTGTGACAAAGGGTAATTTTCCCAAATCCTTCAGGCTTTTTATATCTTCAGGCTTAACGCCTGCTTCCTCCATCTTTTTTCTGTACGCGGGTACCTTTTCCCATACCTGCCCTACCGTCTGTTTCAGTCTGGCAAGCTGTATGGTTTCGATTTCTTCCCGCGGCAGTGTTTCCTCCTTCGACCAAATCATGATATTTCCTCCCGTATCTCCTTGCTTTATTGCAACAATACTTTAAATTAAAAAAGTATTTTAATTGTAACATAGATACGGTGGTTAACGCTACTATACAAAAGCACCAAAATTTCATGCTGTTTTTTGTCGATAAAGGGGAATTTTACAATTTAACTTTCGTCTATAATTCTTTTGCTTCCGTTGTAAGTCGCCAGAAAATACCCCCCGTAAATAAAAAGCAATATCAGCGCCGTAACTCCTACACCGGAAAGCATGTCGCTTTTATCAAACAGCATACCCGCATAGGCTACAAACCGCATTCCGAAATAGGAGTGTACCATAGCCAGAAGAAGCGGGAGCAAAAAGAACAGCCCTATCTGCCAAAAAAGCGCACTGTGCAGCATTTTCTCGTCCGCCCCCACCTTTCGCAGAATCTCGTAACCTTCCTTACTGTCCGTACTTTCCGACAAAGCCTTAAGCGCCAGAAGCGCTGCGCTGGAAATCAAAAACACGATTCCCAGATAAAGTACTGCAAAAGTGACAATTGCCGCAAGTCCCGTTGCAGACTCATAATAGGTAATTTTTGTTATGCCGTCCGCCCTGAAGTATTTCCCTGCCTGTTCCTTGGTTACGGACATCAAGATTTCTTCCATTTCCCGTTTTTCCTCTTCCGTGGATGCGGCATAGTTTCCTGCAAGGAGATTTCTCTCCCTGAAAAGCGTTTTTCCACCCTCTGTGGCAATCACTTCGTCCGGCACCAGAAAGAAACCTGTGTTGGTGCTTACTGCCCCCATTTCCAGATACCCCGGCATACACTCGGCATACTTTGGCTTAAGAACATTGTCCCCTATCACAAGCCCGGTACCGCCCGTCAGGGAATGATTCCGTATAGCCGTCATATTGTCAAAGCTGCATACCACCACATATTCATCTTCTGCCAAATCATAGGTCCGGATACCGTAAAGCGAAGCCAGTTTATTGTAGTCCGATACCCCGACAATACTTTCTGCCGTCTCCCACTGTATCATCGGAAACCGCGCGGAGGCTTCTTCAAAATATTCTCCCAGCATGCTTCTATACGTAATGGCAGGATTCCTATATACGCTGATTTCCACATATCCCGGCTGCAGGAAGCTTTCGGAAAATCCAAAATCCGCCAACATTTCCGCTACGCTTTTATGGGAATTTTCTATCAGCCCTGCATCATAACCCTCCGGCAAATCCATCGACTTTTCCATATACAAATCCACCGGGGTTGCCTCTCTTAAACTGCTTTTCAGCGAATTATTCATGGACATTCCGGAACAGAATGCACAGATGGTCACAAAAAGCAAAAGACAGATAACCGTCATGGAAAACACCGCCGTATTGACATTGCTGCTGAACTGGCGCAGGATAAAAGCATTGAGGTTTCGGTGGTAAAGCTTTTTAAAGTTTTTCAGCAGTTTTAACAAAAATCCTGACAATGACCAGAAAATCATAAATGTGCTGATACAGCCAAAGGCAATCATAAGACCCGCTTTTTGCTCCGTCAGTGTTTCGGTCTTATATCCCACTACATAATAGGCATAACCCAGCATTACCGCCGCCAGCAGGAATACCGCCACTGCAAGCCCTGTATTTTTCATGGCCTGCCTTTCTCCTTTTTGTTTTGCCTGAAACAAATCAATCAATTTATACCTGGATATGGAAAACACGTTAAATACAAGTACAATTACGTACATAATACCAAAATTAAAGATAGTCCTTTTCAGCGCGGTAACGGAAACGGAAAAGGTATACGCCGTCAAATCCGCCTCAAACAGCTTAGCTACCAGAATGGACATAAACTGGGAAGCAAAAATGCCGATTAGAAGCCCCGCAGCCAGGGACAAAAGCCCTATCAGCACCGTTTCCCCAAACAGGATACGGGATATATTTCCTTTTCCCATGCCAAGCATCATGTAGACGCCAAACTCTTTTTTTCTGCGCCGAATCAGAAAATTATTGGCATAACAAATCAGAAATCCCAAAATCAGCGCCACCACCACGGACACCATCCCCAGCAAATCCACCAACAAATGCATCATCTGGTAGCGCGACTGGGTGATGCCTTCCATGACGCTCTGATTTTCCAAAGCATTGAATACATAAAAAATTGCCACTCCCAAAATCAAAGTCAGAAAATAAATGGCATAATCCCTTATGCTTTTTCTGATATTCTTTACGGAAAGTTTAAATGACATCATTTAACTCACCTCCCAGCAAAGAAACCACATCTATGATTTTATTAAAGAAGGATTTGCGGTTTTCTTCCTCTCCCTTTTTCAGTTCCGTAAAGATATGCCCGTCCTTGATAAAGATAATCCGTGAAGCATAACTTGCGGTAAAAGCATCATGGGTCACCATCAGAATGGTTGCCCCCAGTTCATCGTTTAAATAGGTAAAATTTTCCAAAAGCAGCCTTGCCGCCTTGCTGTCAAGGGCTCCTGTCGGCTCGTCCGCCAGCACCAGCCGGGGATTGCCCACTACCGCCCTTGCGCTTGCAACCCTTTGTTTCTGGCCGCCTGACATCTGGTAAGGATACTTGTCCAGCACGTCCGCTATGCCAAGCTGGCCCGCAACGGCCCTGACCCTGCTCTCAATTTCACGGCTGCCCTTCTTACAGATGGAAAGCGCCAGTGCAATATTTTCATAGGCCGTCATCGTGTCCAACAAGTTGAAATCCTGAAAGATAAATCCCAGTTCTTCCCGCCTGAACCGGTTTAAGGTGTTGCCCTTCATCTCAGTGATATCCTTGTCTTCCACCAGAATATGGCCGCCCGTCACGCGGTCTATGGTGGAGATGCAGTTTAACAGCGTGGTCTTACCGCTGCCGCTCGCCCCCATGATACCCACAAATTCGCCCTTTTCCACCTGAAAACTGATGTTGTCAAGCGCCTTCGTCAGATTTCCCCTGCTTCCGTAATATTTTTCCACATTTTCTACCTGTAAAACCGTACTCATCTTTTCTCCCTTCTTTCTTCAACTTCTCTTCAGTTCTTACGGTTTTATCATATCTCCCAGTTCCCTATATTGCCATTTTTTCCCCTTACATTCCCCTTACGATATTGTAAGGATAAAGGAAAGCCCCCATACAACTGCAAAGAGGCAGGCTGCACAAAAAAAATTTGGCAAACGACTTTTGCACCATGGAAATGAGACTCTAAAATCGTGGAAGCCATTGCTGAACACGATTTTTGCTTTTTGAGGCTCATTGGAATGTCCGGTGCAACGGAGTGCGCCAAATTTCTTTTGTGCAGCCTGCCGGTCTGAAATGAAACATGGTCTTCCATGCACCCGCATCAATATTTTCTAACTTCGTCCACATAACGGGACTTAGGAAACACAAATGTCACCACACTTCCCTCCCCTTCCCGGGTAGAAAACAGAAGGTCGTGCCCCAGTCTGCCGCACAGTTTTTTACAAAGATACAGTCCGAGTCCCGTAGCCCTCCGGTATCTACGTCCGTTCGTTCCGGTAAACCCTTTGTCAAACACTCTTGGCGCTTCCTCCGGCTTCATACCTATGCCATTGTCCTTCACGTAAAGAAGCGTACTGTCCTTTGCCTCTTCTCCGTACAGTTCCAGAACAAGCCCCTCTTCTTTTGCATATTTCACACTGTTGTCAAGCGCCTGCCCTATCATAAAAGACAGCCACTTGCCGTCGCTGTATACCATTTTGTCCAAATCATGCATGTTTAAGGAAACCTTTTGGGACAGAAGCTCCCTTTTTTTCTGTAAAACTGCTTCCTCCACCACCTTTTCAAGTTTTACCTGCTTTATCAGGTAATCCTTTTCCACATCATTGCTTCTTGCATAATACAGCGCCTGCTCCACATATCCTTCCACCCTGTCAATTTCTTCGGACAGACCCGAATCGGTTTCGCTGCGGTTCACCAGAATCATGCGCGCCGCCGCAATCGGCACCTTTACTTCATGAATCCAAATTTCGATATATTCCTTGTATTCCCTGCTTGCCCTTTTATATTGCGCCACATTTTCATACATGCTTTTGCCGACGCTTCCAAATATCCCATACAGAAGCTTTTCCTCCTGTCTTTTCCCTTCCTGCATCATCTCTGGCACCAGATACTTTTTATCAAGCCCGTCTGTCAATTCCTGTAATGCTGACAGATAGGCTTTCCGTAACCGGTATTCCACATACGTCCCCGCAAAAAAGGCGCCTGCCAGACTGCCTGCCGTATAAAGCATCAGCCACAAGCCGCCGGACAATGTCAGCAAAAATGTTTCCAGAGAAAACAACAGCCACAAAAAGATGCCTGCCCATACCGCATGTTCTTTCAAATATGTCCCGTATTTCATAACAGTTCGTACCCCATTCCCCTTTTGGTTACTATTGCGCCCTCTATCCCGATGCTTTCCAGCTTGTTTTTCAGCCGGGTCATATTCACCGTGAGGGTATTGTCATCCACAAACATACAGTTATCCCACAGAGTGTTCATAATTTCGTCCCTGCTTACAATTTCTCCCTGTTTCTGCACCAGCAGTTTCAGTATCTGCATTTCGTTTTTGGTAAGCTCTGCCTGTAACTGTCCGTTGGCAATCCTTCCTTTGGACAAATCCAGGCAAAACCTCTGCTCCATGCTTCTGTCCCCATCCGTTTTTTCCTGTGTTATTCGGATGACATCCTGTATCTTAGCGTCCTTATACACCCGTTTCATGACCGCCTCCATACGCGCCAGAAGAATCGGCGCCAAAAACGGTTTTGCCACAAAGTCGTCAGCCCCGCTGCTGATACTCATCAACTCGGTCAGTTCTGTATCCTTGCTGGTTATCATAATAACCGGAATCTCCGAAACCTTGCAGAATTCCCTGCAAAGATGCAGACCGTCAATCCCCGGCAGCCCGATATCCAGAAGAAGCAGATGGCAGCCGCTCTCCTTGAGAAGTATAATCAGCCCTTCCTCTCCCTTATCCGCATATTCCTCCATATCAAAAAGGCACACCTCATATCCGTTTGTCTCCAGAAAATATTTCAGTTCCCTGCTTAAAGCTTTGTCATCCTCAAGGATTCCGATTTTCCTCATGGCGTTTCTCTCCTATCAACATAGTCCTGCAAAGATTTTACCACATTGCAAAAGAAAAAGCCTTACAATCTTGTAAGACTTTTTCTTCACTGCCTTATGCAAATGGGTTTTCCGTCGGATACGGAAGCGCTGCCGGTTGATTATAATTGATATCCTCCATCGGCACTCCCAGATACTTAAACAGCTCAAACAGCGGCTTTCCGAAATGGCCGAAGGCTACTGCCCCGTGATGCGGGTAATTTTTTTCTATCAGTACATGACGGTAAAACCGGCCCATTTCCGGGATGGCGAACACGCCGATAGCGCCAAAAGAACGGGTGGCAACCGGAAGCACCTCCCCCTGTGCCACATAAGCGCGGAGTTTATTGTCCGCCGTGGATTGCAGGCGGAAAAAGGTGATGTTTCCCGGTGCAATGTCTCCCTCTAAGGTTCCGTTTGTCACTTCTTCGGGAAGGCTTCTTGCCATTATCATCTGATTTTTCATCTCGCAGCTTTTCAGCTTCCCGGAACAGGTATTGCCGCAGTGGAAGCCCATAAACGTATCCGTGTGTTTATATGCATAATTGCCTTTTATGGATTCTTCATACATATCTTTGGGCACGGAGTTGTTGATGTCCAGCAGCGTCACCGCATCCTGACTGATGCAGGCGCCGATAAACTCACTCAATGCACCGTAAATATCCACTTCGCATGATACAGGGATACCCCTTCCGGTAAGACGGCTGTTGACATAACAGGGCACAAACCCAAACTGGGTCTGGAATGCGGGCCAGCACTTGCCGGCAATTGCCACATATTTCCGGTATCCCTTATGTGCCTCCACCCAATCTGACAGGGTCAGTTCGTATTGTGCCAGTTTATTTAAGATTTCCGGCTTCTTATTTCCGGCGCCCAGTTCCCTGGCCATATCTGCTGCCACAGCAGGAATCCTCTCATCCCCGGCATGTTTATGGAAAGCTTCAAACAAATCCAGTTCCGAATTTTCCTCAATTTCCACCCCCAGATTGTAAAACTGCTTAATCGGCGCATTACATGCAAGGAAATTGGCAGGTCTGGGACCGAAGGAAATTATCTTTAACTCCGACAACCCCACAATCGCCCTTGCAATGGGCAGGAACTCATGAACCATATCCGCGCAGTCCCCGGCGTCCCCCACCGGATATGCAGGAATATAAGCATTCACATTGCGAAGCTTTAGATTATAACTGGCGTTCAGCATACCGCAGTAAGCGTCCCCCCTTCCCTGCACCAAATCGTTCTGGGATTCCTCCGCAGCAGCAATAAACATTTTAGGTCCGTCAAAATGCTTTGCAAGCAGTGACTCCGAAATTTCGGGGCCAAAATTCCCCAAATAAACGCAAAGGGCGTTGCAGCCTGCCCTTTTTATATCTTCCAAAGCCTGCACCATGTGGATTTCGCTTTCCACAATACATACCGGACATTCATAGATATCGGCATCCCCGTATTTTTTTATGTAGGCTTCCACCAGCGCCCTTCTTCTGTTGACGGATAAGCTTTCCGGAAAACAGTCCCTGCTCACCGCAACGATTCCAACTTTAATCTCCGGGATATTATTCATTTATTTTTTCCTCCTTCTTCGGATATATTGATATTTTTACCTTTCAAGCCGATAAAACTTCCTTTGGGAAGCCCGCCTTCAGGATGTGCAATCAGCCACTTGTTTTTTGCCGCAAGTAAAGCATCCTCAGCCCCTGCATGTTCTTTTTCCAACGGATAATTGGTTCCCTTGGGCAGGATAACGGCGACCCGAAAACCGTTCCTGTCCGTATGGCAGGGCGCATAATGCAGGCTTGTCGCATAGATTTCCACTGCTGTCCCTGCAGGTACCAAAAAAGCCTCCATATTGGCAGTATCATAGGTAAAATCCTCTTCCACATCTTTCTCCAGTCCCAAAAGCAGGATAATATCTGTTACAGCCACATTTATCTCAGAACTCCTATGATACTCCACCGCATTTAACAGTGTGTTATGTCCGTTGCAATATCCGATTTGTATGGGCATTTCACCGAAGAAAATCCTCTCCGCCTCCTCTGCAACGGCAAGGTTCTCCAGCTCTGGCACCGAAGGCTCATACACCACCCCTTCCGGTACCGGAGTCTTTTCCATGGCTTTCGCCAAGGAAGAAAAATCCATATGTCTGATAACCCTCCCATACTTCTTAAACCGTTTATCCGTCACGTGACAAACCTCCATCTGCTTCCACGCCCTTTCCTTATATTATTTTATCAAACAATCCCTTACAGGCCGGATAAATCTCCTGAAACTGCCGGTAGCGCCGTTCATATTTATCCGCCAGTTCCGCCTCGGGCTCCACCGTGTCCACCACCCTTACTATCCTTGCCACGGCCGCTTCCACACTTTCATAAGCGCCGCAGGCAACAGCTGCCAGCATGGCGCCCCCTAAAGCAGGTCCCTCCTCTGCCTGAAGAACTTCCACTTTGACCCGCAGCACATTGGCGATTATCTTTTTCCACAATGCGCTTTTGGCGCCGCCGCCGCAGATTCTGGTGCGCTCTGTTTTTATCCCCATTTTTCTCGCAATTTCAATGGAATCCCTAAGTGCAAATGCAACGCCTTCCAAAACCGCCTGCGTCATATCCGCGCGGGTAGTGTCCATGGTCATCCCGATAAAAACCGCCCTGGCGTTGGGGTTATTGTGGGGGGAACGCTCCCCCATCAGGTAGGGCAGGTAAAAAACATGGTTTTCTCCCAGTCTTTCTATCTTATCCTGCTCTTTTCCGTAATCCTTTGTGCCAATAATTTCGTCCATCCACCATTTGTTACAGGAAGCCGCGCTCAACATGCATCCCATCAGGTGATATGCCCCGTTTGCATCGCAAAAGGCATGCAGCGCATTGTTTTCGTCCACGCCAAACCGTGAAGAAGATATAAAAACCGTTCCGCTTGTACCCAGGGAAATATTACAGTTTCCGTCTCCTACTACCCCTGCCGCCACTGCCGCCGCCGCATTGTCCCCGGCGCCCGCCGCAACCTTCACATCCCTGGAAAGCCCCAGCCTTTCCGCCTCCCCGCTAAGAAGGGTTCCGACACATTCGCTGCTCTCAAACAGCTTCGGCAGCATCTCTTCCTGAATGTGGCAGATTTCACACATTTCCTTTGACCATGCGCGTTTCTTTACATCTAACAGCAGCATTCCCGAAGCATCCGACACGTCGGTACAATGCACCCCTGTCAGCCTGTATGCAAGAAAATCCTTAGGCAGCATAATTTTCTTAATCCTTGCAAAATTGCCCGGTTCATGCTTTCTCATCCATAAAAGCTTTGGCGCCGTAAACCCCGCAAATGCAATGTTTGCCGTATATTCCGAAAGCTTTTTCTTGCCGATTTCATTGTTTAAGTAATCGCATTCCTCACCTGTCCGTCCATCGTTCCACAAAATAGCTGGACGAATCACCTCATCGTTCGTATCCAGAACCACCAGTCCATGCATCTGTCCGCCAAAACCGATTCCACGCACCTTTTCTTTATCAAAGCCCTTCAGCAGTTCTTTGATTCCCTGCACGGTTTCCCGGTACCAGTCCTCAGGGTTTTGCTCCGACCAGCCCGGGGCGGGGAAATGCAGCGGATATTCCCGGGATACCGTATTGATAACCGTTCCGTCTTTATCCATCAGCAAAAGCTTCACTGCCGATGTTCCCAAGTCAATTCCTATGTACACTATTCTCCCTCCTCCTTTTATACCCCTTATCTTCTGTATTTCATTATAAATATCCTGTTTAGAAACCACAACGATTATCTTTATGCCGTGTTACGACAATCTTGCGATTTTATTCTCCCTATGCTACAATTTTCATGAGGTGACACAGATTGAAAAACGAATATGAAATCATACGCCATACCAAACTCAAACATATCCATGCTTTTGTAAACAACATAACCTATCGGAATTTCCACATGCACAGTGATTTTGAACTGCTGCTGGTGTTACAGGGAATGGGCCGGATAAAGGTTAAAAACGACATTTTTGCTGTAAAGGAAAAAGATGCGCTGCTGATTAATCCCAATGAAATTCATGAATTTGAAGCCGTGGAAGACAGCATGAAACTGATTATCATCCAGTTTTCACGCCATTTTTGCAATGACTACTACCCTTTTTTGCGGAATACCTGCTTTAAAACAAAAAAAATAAAAGAATGCTTCTCTGACAATGATTACCATAAGCTGTTAAAGCTGATGACAACCTTTACCGATACATATATCCGTGCCGACGCTTTTTTTGCGTTTTCATGTGTTTCGCTCCTTTTGCAAACGCTTGCACTGTGCTATCAAAACATGGAATATATTATCATGGAAGAAAACGAATACCGGGAACATAAAAGAAAAAAAGACAGGATGAACCGCATCTCCTCTTATATAGATGAAAACTACCTCTATCCCATACGGCTAAAAGATATCGCCGAGATGGAAAACCTTTCCGTCACCCATGTTTCCCATTTTTTCACCGATAACTTTGGCGTGACTTTTCAGGAATACTTAAACAGCATACGTCTGGAACATGCATTGCAGCTTGCCGGGGACAAAAATCTTTCTCTTTCCGCCATATCGGAAATGAGCGGATTTTCAGACCCAAAATATCTGCACAAGGCCTTTTTTAACAGATTTTCCTGCCCCTTCCGGGAATACGGCGTCCCGGCACATGCCGCTGCACAAAAAGAACCAAAGGCAGACCCCGGCGCGCTCCAGCAGCTATGCTCCGATGGGGAAAGCCTTGCGCTTATTGCTGCATTTTCTGAAAAATACATATAATTTTAAGTCTCTTCAGAAATTGTTATCCAATATCTTTTAACAATACGATTATCAACTTCAATATTTTTTTCAAAAATGCCGCCGTTTGCCAGAATCGTTTTTTCACTGGCCAAATTTTCCGCATCACATGTAATCAGCACTTTATCAATATGTAAAGCCCTGCAATTCTCTAAATTCAGCCTCAGCATTTCCTTGGCATATCCCTTTTGCCTTTCGGTCGGACGTATATAATACCCCATATGCCCGCCCCATGTGCTTAATACGGGCGTATTAATATGATAACGCAAGTCAATGATGCCGACAATCCGGTTATCGCTTTCCCGTACCGCAATGTAAACTGCGGAAGGAACCCTGTCCTTCTGACATGTTTTTGCCGATTTATTTAAACATACCGTATCAATCCATTCTTTTGCCGATAAACATTCCTCAAGATTGCCGCAGCCGGCAAATTTGTCCCTGTCGTTTGAAGAAATGATTTCCTGCCTAAACTGCCAGATATCCTTCTCATATTCTGCCGTCGGCTCTATTAACTTAATTGTCAATTTCACATTCTCCAACTGTAATACCTCTCACCCATTATAATTTGTATTCCCGGTAAAGCTTATTGCGGTAATCTGCATTATCTGCCGCATGTAAGAGCTCGTCTGCCCTACCTGCTTCCAAAAGCTTCTTTGTCAAAGAAGCAAAACGCTTTTCGCCCTTTTTTTCTCCTCTTTTTTCTCCGCGCTTTTCCCCTCTTTTTTCCCCGGCGGCATATTCTGCCTGCCGCATCAGTTCTTTTTCTTTTTCTTCGTTATACTCAAAAATACTCACGCTTATCGCCTCCGCCCTGTATTTTGTGAGAAACCCCTTTAAGATGCCTTCTGCTATACATTCTTCCACTGCCCGCTCTACCGCCTCATTTAACTCCATTTTCCCTGCGTAGCCCCTTACCCGCTCTACATAAAGTTCGTATTCTTTCAGCAGTCGGCAGCTTTCCTTCAGCCCTTCATTGCTCCCGGAGTTAATGTTCAGCACCGTAACCTTCAACTCCAAGTCCGGGTTCTTTACATTCTTTTCAAAAGAATCGGAAAGCTTTAATACCATGCGCTCCGGCTGCCTGGCCGTACCGTTGTAGAAAACAACAAATTTTGGTGTCGGTATCCTGACACGGGAAGAAACGTACAACGATTTATCTGCTATCAACTTCTGGTACTCCTTTGCCGCATAAAACAAATTCCGAAGCGGCATATTGGGATTGAAGGTTGACTGGTGCTCATAAAGGTTTAAATAAAAGTCCATCACAAATGCAATGTCATTCTTCATATTCATGTAGACGGCGTTTTCCAGCGTAACAATTTCCAATTCATCCGAATTTGCATAATCCGTCCCGTTGACTGCATTATACAGACTTAAAAGCATTTCCTTTCCGTTAAAGAGCATCCTGAAAAGATTGTCTTTATACTCCCTCCTGGCTTTCACAGAGACATGGCTGTCCGTTACTTTCTCACTGCTATGTATCATATTACCTCCTTTGCAGGAGCGCTTCCGGAAATCTCCTGCTTTTTCATTGTTATGGGAAAAGCATAGATTTTCTGGATATTAGAAAAAAGACAGTCAATGTGACCGAAAAATTAGAAATGTATGCTTTTAATATAGTATACCATGGCAATGTCATACAAGCAACAAAATAATTATAAAATGTTTATTTTACTATTTATTTTCTAATTTTGAATATGAATTCTGATTTGTGCATAAAATTGGATGTTCAAATTGATTCAACTAACTCATTCAAGTCTTCTTCATCTAAACCTGAAGCAGAATAAATTAAGCCCCTATATTTATCTATGAACTGCTTAAGATGTTCTTTACAGCCCAAATCAAATAAAAGCATACAGCCATTATGGAAAATATCACAGTCTGGTTTCTCTTGTTTTTCTTCTACCGCTGCCAGCATAAGTACGTAATCTGCAATCTTTATTCGTTCTGAGCAGCGCCTAATTTTTTTTAACGTTATTCTTGCATAAGCAGCTACTTCTTCTTGCTCCTGTAAAGCTATTTGGGTAAGTTCTTCAAAAACAGATAATATCGCATTTTCGTCCCACATATCAGTACTTCTCAGAAAGTCCAATACTAATAAACGTTTATGCAAATCTCGCTTAAGCAGATGAGGACTAAGCTCTATATATAAATCAAGATATTTTACATCAGGATTTTCTTTAACCCAATTGAAGATTTTGAATCTATAATCCTGATAAACCGCCATAAGCTCTAACCATGTTTTGCTATGCTCCTCACTAAATTCAATCATTGTTTGTCTCCGTTAAAAATTCCGATTAATATATTTGAACATCCCGGCGCCCCGATTTTCATCAGGGCGTCTTGTAAAGCCCAGTTTTTCATAAAACGGCTCTTTGCTTTTTGCCGCCATAAGCCCTATCGTCGCTTTTGTACAGGGAAGACTGTTTGTTTCCGCATATTGTACCAGTCTTTCCACTATTGCTTTTCCAATCCCCTGTCCCTGATACTCCGGTAATACAACCACGTCCTGTATATACCAATACATAATGCCATCCCCCACAAGGCGGCCCATGCCTACTGCTCTTTCCCCACATAGCGCAACCACTGAAAACAATCCGTTTTGCAGCGCCTTTTCTGCCTGTGGAAACGGTGTTTTCAAAAAACCTGCCGAGACACGCAGTTCTATAAAATCTTCTGGTTTTAGCGCGTTATCTCTTAATTGTATTTTATTTTCCATTCATATACCCCCTCCTCGTTCCTGTGCCGCTTTTTATACATCAATGCCCAAAACGTCCCCGGAAATCCAATACAAGGCCGGTAAGGCAGGTATCTTCATAGAGAGTCCCCGGATACACCTCTTCAATCACAAACCGAAATTCTATCGTGCCGCTGTCCACTGCCCTGATATCTCCTTCCGGTAAAAGGAAATACTGCGGCCGAATGGTATCTTCCAGATGCAGATATGCATATGGCTTATCCTCCACATACATCAACAAGGTCTTCACTCGCCCGTTCTCTTCCCATGTTTTTTCGTCTTTGGCATATCCGTTTACGATACAGATTTCCGTATAGCGGATATAGCCGTCCAGCGGATAGCCGCTGCTGTCATAGCGAAAGCCGTCCCATTCATACCCTCCGTTTTCCCATGAACCGTAAAGCCAGCTTTCAGAGTCACGATAAAAGATGCTCTCTCCAATGCCATTCCCCTCCGCTCCCTCTGCCCATGCACAGCTTCTGCCCCTGAAGTACAATAGATTATACGCCGAATATCTGTCGTCCCCGGAAGCCAGTTCAGAAGACGCCTCTATTTCCAAAGAAATATTTCCTACACAAAATTCCCCACAGGGATAATGCCATGCTTCAAAACCAAAGTCCGGCGCGTCATCCGCTTCTTCAAAAGAACAAAAGTGTTCGTCGTCCGCACTCTCCCCATAGAAAAAATTTCTGATATCCGGGGTCAGAACATAAGGCTCCTTCGGGTATCTCACCACCGGCTCCATATTTTCCACAGGCAGAATCTCAAACGGACGCAGACCGTTTGCCAGTGCATATTCCTTTACCGGATTGTCCTCACCGCCTTTTCCGAAACAGAGAAAGCAGTCCCCGCTGCATCCTGCAAAAGCATCCTCCCCAATCACACAATCCGCATTCGGCACATATATGCTTTGTAACAGGGAATTGTCCGCAAATGCACGTTCCCCAATCACGGAAAGCTGACTCGGAAAGACAACCTTTTCCACCCCGATATTGCAAAAAGCCTCCGCCCCGATTTCTTTTATGGGCATTCCGTCTATTTCCTCGGGGATACGCAGATTTTCCGGACCGGATAGAACCTCCTCCCTGTATTTTTCCCCGAAACCGGTAAGCACAATATAGTCCATTCCGTTTTCCGAACGGACTTCATAAGAAAAATCAATATCCGCCCCCTGTAATTCTGCTTCTTCCTGCCCTGCCTCTCCCCCTATCGCCTCTATCGTTTCCTCCGGCGTTACTTCCGGTGTCTTTTCCGTTGTTTCTTCCGGTGTCTCTTCCGGCGTTTCTTCCTGCACCGGCATGACTGCCTTTGTCCCTTCTTTCCTGCCTGACACAGCCTCCCCGCCCGTCTGCTTATTCCCGCAGCCCAAAGCCAGCACGATGCAGGCAGTAAACAACAAATATATCCTTTTCATAACCCTTTTCCCCCTACCTCTATGCCAAAGCTTTGCAGCGCCTCCTCAAAATACTTTTCCGGAATATTCGGCCAGCTGCAATCTCCCGTATCTTCCAGGCACAAAGCCATCGCCTTGTTTAAAACCCTTCCGTGTGTGACGGCTTCCCCACGTATTATCCTTTCTGTAATCCGGGCCCAGCAGGGCGCATGCTCATAAAGCCTCTCCTCCTGCATCTGGCAAAGGACTTTTTCCCTGTCGTAATCCAGGGAGACAAACTCCTCCTGCCACCTGCCTTCTTCTCCGCAAAGAAACATAAACTGCGCTTTTCCCCCGCTCAGAAAAGATACGCCCACTGAGCCGGGATTTAACACGCACCTGCCATTATGCAGAATCTTCCCCTGTATATGGGTATGCCCGGATATAATAACATCTGTATTTGAATTATCCATCACGGCTTCCGTCCTCTCGTTTCCGGGCAAAAGCTTCTCATTTACCTTTTCAGGGGAACCATGGCAGATGGTGACGGGCGGCAGCCCCTGCACATTGACTTCCATGGCAATCGGCATTTCTTCGTAAAAATCCAAATCCTCAGATGTCAGGTTATTATATGCATATAACAGCATACCGCTTGTGGAATCCTTATCCTTCCAGCCTTTTTCCCCGTTTTTCCTGTAATTTAACCAATACTCCTCTTTATTTCCCCTGATAAAATAGCACTTGTATTTGCTTTGCAGCCCATACAAAATCTCCATTGTCCTTTCCGGATATGCCAGCTCCCCTACATAATCACCCAGAAAGAAGAAAGTATCCGCATGATGGGAAAACGCATAAGAAAGGCATTCTTCCAACGCCACATAATTGCTGTGAATGTCCGCCAGTACCGCTATTTTCATATTCCTTCCTCCTGTGTATCGCTGAAACTGCCTGCAAGTTCCCGCCAAAGCTCCTCCATGGTTTTTCCATATACCGGATGCCTGAAGTACGGCGCAATCTGCGCCATGGGCTTCAGTACAAAATCCCTGTTCTGCATATCCACATGCGGTATCAGAAGCGTTTCATCCTCATAGACCAGCTTATCATAAAAAATAATATCCAAATCCAGCGTTCTTGGACCCCAATGAACTTTTCTTTCCCGCCCCGCATCCTTTTCCAGCCTGTGCAGGACCTCCAGCAGTTCATGGGGCGTATACAGCGTTTCCATTTCCAGCACACCGTTTATAAAATCATCCTGCCTGACTCCGCCGTACGGCTTTGTCACTATACTGTCGCTTACCTTAAGCACCCTGTTTCGCCCATCCCCGGAAATGCCGGAAACTGCATCCGATATATACTTTCTGCTGTCCCCCATATTGGAACCGAATGCCACAAAGACACGGTGCCAGCCCCTGTGAATTTTAACCGAAACCGATTCAAAGCGCATGGGAATGGGGGCGTGGGGCTTTCTGATTTCCAAATCCAGCGATTTGACAAGCGGAAAAGCAAGCAGTATCTTTTCTGCCGTCGCCTCCGCCGCTGTTTCAATCAAATCATAGGTATGCTCTGTCAGACACTTTTTGATAAACAGACTGACCTCTCCATAATGGGTGGATAAAGTTAAATCATCTTTTAATCCGGAAGGACGCAAATCCGTATACAGCACGGCATTCACATAAAAATACTGTCCCTGCGCCTTTTCCTCGGGAAACACTCCGTGATTGGCAAAAACCTCCAGATTGTCTATTCTGATTTCATCTGGCATGTGCCGCCTCCTTCATTAAAATAAAAATTGCTTTCAGCTATGTAAAATGGCCTCCGCCATCCTGATGGCGCGTGCATTTTCTTTTACGTCGTGCACACGAACGAAGGTACAGCCCTTCATCACTGCAATAACAGTCGTTACCAATGTACCTTCCATGCGCTCCGAAACAGGCAAATCCAACGTAAGCCCAATCACCGACTTCCTGCTTGTCCCTAAAAGCAGAGGGCATCCGAACATATGCAGCTCTTCCAGATTGTTGATAACCTGCAGGTTCTGCTCATAGGTTTTCCCGAAGCCTACACCGGGGTCCAGCAGAATTTTATCCCCCGCAATCCCGGCCTTTCCGGCCAAAAACAAGGTATCCGCCAAATCTGACGCCACGTCCTGCATAAAGTCCTGATAGCAGGGCTCTTTCCTGTTGTGCATCAGACAGCAGGGCAGACCGCTTTCTGCAATCACTCCCGCCATCCTGTCGTCATACTTTAGTCCCCATATGTCGTTTATCAAATCAATCCCGGCTTCAATCCCAGCTTTCGCCACATCTGCTTTGTAAGTATCCAGTGAAACAGGGATATCAAATCTGGATTTAATATTTTCAATTGTGGGTATTACGCGCGCAATCTCCTCTTCTGCTGTCAAAATAGTATATCCCGGTCTGGTAGACTCCCCGCCGATATCCAGGATATCCATGCCGTCTTTTATCATCTCTTCCACATGGAAAAGCGCCCTGTCCATATCGTTCCATTTTCCGCCGTCGGAAAAGGAATCCGGCGTCACATTCAGTATACCGAAGATATAGGTTTTTCCCTGATTTGCAAACTCCCTGTTCCCGATTTTCAATTTGAAGCCTCCTAATATTTTATCCACATATTTTTCTTTTCCTTTTTCCAGTTACAGGCTTTTTCCATGTTGCAGGCAAAACACGGCCTGCTCGCCTTGTCTGCGCGGTATAAAATACCGCTCAACGATTTTTCTTCTGCTATCTTTTCCGTACGGTGATTTCGTATGGCATCTTGAATAACATCTGTTTCTATATCGCTGTATCCGCATTCCCGCAAGATAGCAGGGGCAATCACCGCGCCTGCCTGCTCGTGCGGCGTGCCGTCCTCATACTGCACATGCTTTCCGATATCATGCAGCAGGGCGGCGCCATACACCAATTCCTTATCCAGCAAAAGCCCTTCCTCCAAATTCAGAATCATGGCAATCCGCGCCACATCCAGCAAGTGGGCCATATTGTGACGGCAGAAGCTCCTGTCAGCCTCTGCCGCGTCATTCTTTTTCATATGTTTTTGAAACAATTTATGGTTTATTATTTTATCAATCCTGTCCATGGCTTCCTCCCTATGCACGCAGCAGGTGGAAAAACTCCTCTTTTAAACCGGCATCCTCCCTGAATACGCCTCTGGAAGCCACCGTCATTGTTTTGCTTCCCGGTTTTTTGATGCCCCGCATCGTCATACACATATGCTCCGCTTCCACTGCCACCATCACACCTTTCGGATTTAAATATTGCATGATGGCATCTGCAATCTGCCCTGTCATCTGCTCCTGAATCTGCAGCCTTCTCGCATATGCCTCTACAGTCCGGGCAAGCTTGCTTAAACCCACCACTTTTCCATCCGGGATATAGGCGATATGGGCAACCCCGTAAAATGGCATCATGTGATGCTCGCAGGTAGAATAAAAGACAATATCTTTTTCCAAAACCATTTCACTGTCAGCAACCGTAAAAGTCTTTTCCAGATGCTCCTTTACCTCTTCGTCCGTTCCGGCAAATATTTCCTCATACATTCTGGCCATTCTCTCCGGCGTTTCTTTTAAACCCTCCCGCTTTAAGTCTTCACCGATACCTTCCAGAATCAATCTCACACCTGCTTCAATTTTTTCTTTATCCATTATGCCTTCCTCCGCTGAAAGCGGGTCTGTTTTTCCCCGCTGCATTCTGCCTTTTTTCCAATATGTCCAAAAGCCTGCCCATATAAGACAATGAGCCGAAACTGATAATCACATCTTCTTTTGCCGCCAGAAGGTATGCCATTTCCACTGCTTCCTCCAGACTGCCTGCCGCTGTTACGCAGGGATGATATCCCTTCACGGCCTGCGCCAGTTCCAGCGCCGCCATCGCGCGCGGATTGTCCGGCGGGGTCACGGTAATCACCTGCTCCGCATAAAGGTATGTTTCTGCAATCACTTTTTCAATTTCTTTGTCCCTCAACATCCCCATTATATAGATAATTCTCTTATTTGTAAAATAGAAACGGAGCGATTGCGCAAGTTTTTTTGCTGCGTCTTCATTGTGGGCGCCGTCCAGAATAAACAACGGCTTTTTTGACGCAATTTGGAACCTTCCCGGCCAGCTTGTTTCCAAAAGGCCTTTGCGGAGCTGCTTTTCCGATACCGGATAGCCGCATAAGGACAGCTTTCCTATGGTTTCCACTGCCAAAATGGCATTTTCAATCTGGTACTGTCCTGCACGGGAGATTTCCAGACCGTTAAAACGGACTCCGTCCGCGGTTTCATAGGTAAACCTCTGCCGTTCCAGACCATACTTTACTTTTAACGCCTCTCCCGTTTTGGTAACCGGACACTGGTTTTCCATCGCTTCCAATTCAATAACATCTGATATTCCATTGTTTTGGGCGGCAGTTACCACATAACAGCCTTTCTTTATAATACCGGCCTTTTGTCCTGCAATTTCCTTCAAACTGCTTCCCAGAAACTTCATGTGGTCCATGCTGATGGAGGTAAGCACTGCAACCTTGGTCGTATTTATCAGATTGGTGGCGTCCTCCCTTCCGCCCATACCGGCTTCCAGCACCACGATATCACAGGCTTTTTTTTGAAAACATAAAAATGCGGCGGCCGTTTCCGTCTCAAAAAGAGTGGGCGCCGCCAGTCCCTGCGCTGTCATGGAATCCCCGGCTTCTTTCACTTCCCCGATACACTCGCAAAAAAACTTTCGGGAAACAGGGCGTCCGTTTATCTGCACATTCTCCCCGTACCCCTGTAGGGATGGGGAAAAATATCTTCCCACCCTGTATCCCGCGCATGCCAGTACCGTGGACACATATGCCAGTACGGAACCTTTGCCGTTTGTACCTGCTATATGTACAAAAAAAAGCTTATCCTGCGGATTTCCCAGTCTTTTGCAAAGTTCTTTGATATTAAAAAGTCCCAGCACAATACCGTTTGATTTTAACGAATCCAGATATTGCGTCACTTCCGTATTCTTCATGGTATAAAGCGTCCTTTCCCGGAAATACTACTTCCTATGAAAAAATATATCCATAATTTTATCCATTGCGGCATTACGGGCTGGTGCATGGAAATCCTATTTACAGCCCTTGATTCTTATAGAAAAAGAAAATTTACCCTAAAGGGAAATACCTCCGTCTGGATGTTTCCCATCTACGGCTGCGCCTGTTTTTTATCCCCTGTCTGCCGCTCGTTGAAAGGTAAATCCCCATTTGTAAGGGGATTTACCTATGCATCCTTGATTTTTGCCGTGGAATACATGACCGGCGCTTTGCTTTCCAAAAAGCAAATCTGTCCTTGGGATTACAGCCGTTCCAAATGGCATATCAAAAAAGTCGTCCGCCTGGATTACTTTCCGCTCTGGTTCATGGCGGGACTGCTATTTGAAAGGCTGCTTGCGGAAAGCGACTCGTGAGCGGCCTTTCTTTTCTCCATGTACTTCATCAATATCACATATAATACAATAAAGTAAACTGCGGCGCTGACCCAAGCAATGACATTGCCCATGCATACGCCCACATAGCTTAATTTTCTTGCCGCAATGTACGCCACAACCCCGCGGCCAACAAGCTCCACCACGCCTCCAAACATCGGCAGAAGTCCGAATCCGCATCCCTGCAGCACATGGCGGAACACAAAAATCAGGCCCAGCGGAATAAAAAATGCCCCGCACAGCACAGCATAAATCCATACATATTCGTAAACCTTTGCCACTTCATCCGCTGCGACAAACAGCCTTACCATGAGCGGAAGTATCAGCATCAGAACCCCGTAAATCACAACAGAATAAACAACACTCATAATGCCGGCGCTTTTGACGCCCTTTTTAATCCTATCCAAATCATTGACGCCCCTGTTTTGCGCCCCGTAAGTCGCCATGGTCGTTCCCATCGCTCCAAAGGGCTGGGTCACGAACTGCTCAACCTTGCAGGCCACAGAATAGGCAGCAACTACCGTGGAACCCAGCAAATTTAACGCCGTCTGTACAAAAATGGCTCCAATCGCCGTAATGGAATACTGTAAGGCCATGGGAAGTCCCACTGACAACTGCGTTTTTGCAAAACTCCAGTCAAATTTCCAATGCCTTTTTTCAATCCTGAGGGCAGGCACCCAGATTAGCATATACACAAGGCATAAAAGTCCTGATACTCCCTGCGCAATCACCGTGGCATAGGCCGCGCCTTCCACACCCATGTGAAACACAGCAATAAATAAAATATCCAGCGCTACATTCAAAACAGCCGCTATTACCAGAAAAACAAGCGGAATCAGGCTGTTCCCAATCGCCCTCATAATACTGGCCAGAAGATTATACAACACATTGCAGGCAATACCGGCGCAGATAATGATGATATATCTTTTTGTCATATCATAAATATCCCCCGGTGTATTCATAATCTGAAGCAGCCTATCCATCTGTGTGATGCTGATAACCGTCATGACTACCGCCAGTATGGCAGAAAGAATATAGGCGCTTCCGATACTCTGTTTCATGCCTTCCCTGTCCCCGGCGCCAAAACGCTGTGCTGTCATAATGGTAAACCCGGTAGTCAATCCCTGGGTAAATCCCAATATCAAAAAAGTAATAGAACCCGTAGCGCCCACTGCCGCCAATGCGTCCACGCCTACAAAATGTCCGACAATTATCGTGTCGGCCATACTGTACAACTGCTGAAAAATATTTCCTACAATCAACGGACCCATGAAGCATAACAGCAGCCTGGTCGGTTTTCCTTTTGTCATATCCAGTTCCACGCCTTTTTCCTCCTAAAAATATCCTCTGAAAAAGACGGAGTAAAATCAACTCCGTCCCGCTTTCCATCCTGATATGAAAAATTATATATCCGCATCGTCCAAATCCCCGATATCTCCCGTACCGATATCAAGGGTATTTAACGTCCGCCTTCTCATGCGCGCTGCTTCCGACGCCTCAAGAATATAATTTTTGATTTCCCTGGAATGCTTAATATGCAGCAATATCAATTTCGGATGGGTTGTGTCCCCGGTGAAACAGGTAATCGTACCCATTCCAAACATACGCTCCGCAAGACTTGCCGTAAGCTCCACATCCTGTACCTTATACATATAACAGTCGTTTTCCACCTTTTTTAAAAATCCCTGGTCTATGGTAATCATATCATCCTTTATGATATATTTCGTAAAGGTAAAAGGCAGTCCTAAAAAAGTCCATCTTTTCCTTTCCACAAACTTAACATCCTCGTCCTGTACCTTTGCCATTCTATAAAACTCCTTTTTTAAGAAAATATGCTTTATCCGTTACAAATACCACTCTGATTCGTTCTTAATTATAAGGGAAACCGGATGGATATGCAAGTGAAATGTTCTTAAGTTTTCGCGCTGTATGCTCATAAGTTTCGCATTTCGGATGGCGGCAGCCCGGGGAGGCATTTGATTCCATAAAGGACCGTGTAAAAACACCGGTACTTGGATACCGTACTTTGGTATCCTACGTACCGCTGTGTTTTTACCCGAGCGAGAGCGCGTCCTGTTGGAACAAATGCCTCCCTGGGCTGCCGCCATCCGAAATGCCGAAACGCTGTCTTGATTCTATCCTCCAGTTATGGTATCATATCCAAAGAAATATAAATATAAAAGGAGGATTTTCATGACTGCCAAGGAATGTATCAGAGAACGCAGAAGCATCCGCCAGTTTACGGACAAACCGGTTTCCCACGATGTGCTGGCTTCCATAGTGGAAACTGCGTCTTTTGCACCGAGCTGGAAAAACACCCAGATTGCACGTTATATTGCCATTGAGGGCGAATTAAAGGATAAAATTGCACGGGAATGCACTTCAGCTTATGCCAAAAACGGAGAAATCATGTTGAATGCTCCTATGGTGATTGCCGTTACCTTCATCAAAAACCGCAGCGGTTTTGAGAGGGATGGTTCTTTCAGCACTCCCAAGGAAGGGGGCTGGCAGATGTTTGACGCCGGCATAGCCACAGAAGCATTTTGTCTGGCTGCCCATGAGCAGGGATTGGGAACTGTCATTATGGGTATTTTTGATGAAGAAAAAGCCTCCTCTTATTTGGAACTTTCCGAAGACAGGGAGCTTGCTGCCCTTATTCCCATAGGGTATCCTGCTGAATCACCGGCTGCACCCAGACGGAAACCCGTAGAGGAATTGTTATCTTATAAATGATTACAAATCGAAGAGAATTTTTCTCTTCGATTTTTTTAGGAAACTGAAATATTGGAGGTTTTGTATATGAGACATTTAATGAGCCCGCTGGATTTTTCCGTGGAGGAACTGGAGCAGTTATTTGAGCTTGCCGAGCGCATTTCAAAAAATCCCTCCCGGTATAAGCATGCCTGCGACGGCAAAGTACTTGCCACCTGTTTTTATGAGCCAAGCACCCGGACGCGCCTCAGCTTTGAATCTGCCATGATACATCTGGGCGGAGAAGTGCTGGGATTTTCCGACGCTGCCAACTCCTCCGCTTCCAAAGGGGAAAGCGTGTCGGACACCATCCGCATCATTTCCTGTTATGCGGATATTTGCGCCATGCGCCATCCCAAGGAAGGCGCTCCCATGGTCGCCGCTGACAAATCCGGGATTCCCGTTATCAATGCAGGGGACGGCGGACACCAGCACCCCACCCAGACTTTGACCGATTTATTGACTATCCGTTCCTTAAAAGGACATCTTGACCACCTTACCATCGGCCTGTGCGGGGACTTGAAGTTTGGACGTACCGTGCACTCCCTTATCAATGCGCTTGTCCGTTATGAAGGCATTCGTTTCGTCTTCATTTCTCCTGAAGAATTGAGGGTTCCCGACTATATCACCGAAATGCTGAAGGACAAAAATATCCCCTATGAGGAAGTCATCCGTCTGGAAAAAGTCATGCCCACCCTTGATTTACTTTACATGACAAGGGTACAGAAAGAACGCTTTTTCAATGAAGAGGATTACGTCCGGTTGAAAGATTTTTACATACTGGATGCCGCAAAAATGGAGCTGGCAGGACCCGACATGCTGGTGCTGCATCCCCTTCCCAGGGTCAACGAAATATCCGTGGAAGTGGATGACGACCCCAGAGCCGTTTATTTTAAACAGGCGCAGTACGGCGTCTATATCAGGATGGCGCTCATCCTGACCCTGCTCGGTCTTGCCGACGCCGGGGAAATCGAAGAATAGGAGGTTAATCCGATGTTAAACGTAGGAAAAATTGAAGAAGGGTTCGTACTGGACCACATCAAAGCAGGAAAAAGCATGGACATATATAAGCACCTCCAGCTGGGCAAGCTGGACTGCACCGTTGCCATCATTAAAAATGCCCGCAGCAATAAAATGGGAAAAAAAGACATTTTAAAAGTAGAGTGCGATATCAACCAGCTTGATTTGGACGTCCTTGCCTTTATTGACCATAATATTACCGTTAACGTCATCAAAGACGGGGAAATAGTGGATAAGAAAGAATTGGTTCTTCCCAAAATGATAAAAAATGTCATCCGCTGCAAAAACCCCCGCTGCATCACTTCTATCGAGCAGGGGCTTCCCCACATTTTTGTTCTGGCTGACGAGGAAAAAGAAATTTACCGCTGTAAATACTGTGAAGAAAAAGGAAGCGGTTCCCTCTGAAAGAACCGCTTCCTTCTATTTTTTCTTTTTCTTCTCTTCCGCTTTCTGCCTTATCTCCTCCATAATTTCCCGATACCTGACGGAACTCATGGAAGGATTGTTATGAAACAGCCGGTGCATCCATTTTGCGCTTTTCATCCGTTCCATGTTCTCTTTTAACTGCTCCATGTGGAGTCTGTCAGCAATGGACTCCTTTTTCTGTTCCATATTTTCTGCAAAAAGTTCTTTTTTGGCATTCCACTCTTCTCCGGTAACGGCAATCACCACGTCCAGCCGTTTTTGCAGCCGCAGAAGCTCTTCTTTCGCCTTCTCCATATGCACCAGAATATCCCGCAAATCCAAAGCTGCCTTAAATGCCAGCGCAAAGTCGCCGGCAATATAAACGGTGAGCAGCACCGTGATTACCGTCAGGAGCGTAGATGGAATACCCAGCACAAATGCTTCAACAGGCTTATGTATGACATAGGTCATAAGCATGGTAAGTCCTCCCCACGCCAAAGAGGAACTTAAGCAGATATGTCCCTGAAAATTCAAAGGCTGATTGGAATAGTCCCAGTAACGAACCTTAAACAACGCCTCCATCACAACACCCGTTACATATTCCAGCAATGTGGCGCCGATACAGCCGGCAATATAAACAGCCCACCAATGCTCCAGAAACGGCCTGGATACCACCAGCATCATAATAGCGCCGCTTCCATAAAGCGGCAGAAAAGGCCCTTTCATAAACCCTCTGTTTACAAATTTCCTGCTTTTTGCGGAAACATACGAGGATTCAAAACACCAGCCGAAAAAACAATAAAAATAGAAAAAAAACAACCATTGTATTATAGAATATCCAAACATACCCTTCTCCTAACGGTACACATCCACTGCCAGACAGATTTTTCCTTTTTTCGTTTCGTATTTTACTTCCCTGAATATAATCTTGCCGTATCCACGCACATTCACAGTCTCTCCCGGCTTCCACATACGGCTGTTGTTTTCTGCCAGACGGCCATTCACATAGACTTTTCCTCCCTGGAATAAGGCAATGCTTTCAGCCCTTGAAATATGATAAACCTTGGAAAGGCATCCGTCAATACGCAGGGAACTCACCTGTACCTCCACGCTTTTCGGCTCGTCCCTTTTTGCCGTATCCATCTGCCCCGTAACCTCGCATCCCACATGGGTATGCTTAATCTGTACAAGGTTTTCACAGATAAATTCAGCCATGGAAGACAAGCAGTACAGATATCCCTCCCTGTCACCCACGCGGATATCACCGATGCAGTCCCTCTCAATGCCCAGATTCATCAGCGCTCCCAAAAAATCCCTGTGGGAAAAATCATCCGCAAACTTTGCAGATAACGGTGTGACATGGATACAGGTAATCGGATAATCCTCCTCATAGCCAAACTCCTCAGGCGAGCCAAAGCGAATCACTTTCCGCTCGCTCTCTTCGTCACCGCCAAATAAAGCAGGATGGGAAAAAAGCAGATTTTTTTCCATCCTGTAATAGACATCCAGTTCAGCGAGTCCCAAAAAACTGCTGAAGGTAAAAATATTCTGCCTGTAAGACTTATCAGCAAGCTCCTGCAGCCTTTTCTGTAACTGTGCCAGTTCTTTTTCCGAATTTAACGCCATACCGCATTACCCCAATGCCACATCCAATATCATCATTAACAGAAAACCTGCCAGCACGCCAACCGTACCGAAATGGGAGTGTTCCCCCAAATGCGCCTCCGGAATCAGTTCTTCCACCACCACATAAATCATGGCGCCGGCGGCAAAAGAAAGCAGCCATGGCATAAACGGAACCAGTGCAGATGCCAAAAGCACTGTCACCACCCCGAAAACAGGCTCCACAATGCCGGACAGGCAGCCGCATAAAAATGCTTTTAGGGTTCCTGTTCCTTCTCTTTTCAAAGGCAGGGAAATTGCCGCCCCTTCCGGAAAATTCTGAAGGCCGATGCCGATAGCAAGTGCAAATGCCGCAGCATATTCTACGGCGTCCGCACCGTTTAACCGGGCGTTTGCAAAAGCAATTCCCATCGCCATTCCCTCCGGAATATTGTGCAGCGTTACGGCAAACACCATCAAAGTGGTTCTTTGCAGGGAGGTCTTCGGTCCTTCACCCTGCCGCTCGCCGATATGCAGATGGGGAACCAGCTTGTCCATCATCATCAGAAACAGCGCTCCCAGTAAAAAACCGCCTGCCGCCGGGAGCCATCCGATACCTCCCGCCTCACCGGCCTGCTCTATGGCCGGTATTAACAGAGACCAGACGCTGGCGGCAATCATCACCCCTGCAGCAAATCCCAAAAAGGCCTTGTGGATATTTTCCTTCATTTCCTTTTTGAAAAAGAAAACCATTGCCGCACCCAGCGATGTCATAAGCCAGGCAAAACCCGTTCCCTCCAATGCAAGCAAAATTGTACGCATACATTCTCCTCGTCTTAAACAAAACTGATAATTTCATTTTTGGGGGCCTTTGCTTTTTCCACGCTGACTGCGTGTAAAACCGGCCCTTCCCCCTGGTATTCCTCCCGGTATTCTTTTGTGACGGACGCCTTCACCCTGACCCAATCCTTCTGCTTCAGCTTATCCGCTTCCGCATATTCACAGGCATATCCCAAAAATGCCATATCATCCGCACAGCAGGTCATCGCCATACGCCCCGGCACAAAGTATCCTTTGGGAAATCCTTCCGGCTTTAATACCATGGCAAGAAATTCAATGGTCTTTCCCACATATCTTTCCATATGGTCCATGCTGTCCAGATACCAGATACCATACCCAAAATCGTCCAGTTTTAATACATCCTGCGTCAAATCGTACGGTAAATCATCCTCCAGGATATCCGTGATTTCACCGTTTGCGTCTTCAAAAATAACCTCCGCCCTGGGATTTACCGCCTTGATGTTCCTCTTGTAAGCATTCAAATCCGTGATGCCGTCACAACGGTTAAAGATAATCATCTCGGAATTGCGAACCATCTCTGCCAGAAGGGAACGCATATTGGTGTAATACATGGGAAAAGTGGAGCCGTCAATTGTCGTAATCTGCTGTTCCACTTTCCAGTGCCAGGGAAGCTTCATTTCTTTAAAGTTCCACATGCCGTTATATTCTATAATGATTCTGTCCGGCTTGTGCTTCTTTTCCAGTTCCAGCAAATGGGAAGGGGTAAAAGACGATTCATCCTCAATCAGTTCCAGCACCGTCCTGCTCTTTTTCAGCAGCGAGGCATCATACTCCACCTCCCCCTCCTCACAGAGCAAAAGCAGCGTGGTTCCCTTTGTCTGAAAATACGGCTGTGCAAGCGTAAAATTGATAAATTCCGTCTTACCGCTTTCCAGAAACCCATTGATGATATATACAGCTTTCATAAAATATCCTTTCTTCTTTCCGGCTTTTCAGCCACAAACCACCATCAGGCAAAGAGCGCTTCCAGCTTCTCCTCCGAAAGTCCGGAACCAATGACGCAAATCTTTCCCGTCACCTGCGGCTTTCCTGTCCTGATATCGCTTTCACCCGGTACATAGTCAAAATAAATCCATGAGCCATCCTCGGCGGGAACCATTCCCTTGGCCCGCAGCACCACGCCGCATTCTCCGCCCTCCAGGCTTTCCAACAGTTTCGTAAGCTTCTCTTCCGTATACAAAGCAGGCGTTTCCTTTCCCCAGCTTGTAAACACCTCATCCGCATGATGATGGTGATGATGTCCCTCCTCATGGTGATGGTGCTCATAACTGCACTCTTCCCCGTCTTCATGATGGTGGTGATGGCCGTGGCTGCACTCTTCCCCATCTTCATGATGGTGGTGGCCATGGCAGCACTCCTCCCCATCTTCATGATGATGGCCATGACAGCACTCCTCGTCATCTCCATGGTGATGGTGTCCATGACAGCACTCCTCGTCATCTTCATGATGATGGTGGTGGCCATGGCAGCACTCCTCACCGTCTTCATGGTGATGATGATGCTCATGTTCTTCTTGCAACATCTCCTGAAGCATATTTTCCAGTTTGTCGGCGCCTTCTATCGTTTTCAGAATATCCCCGCCCTGCAAATCCTCCCATGGTGTGGTGATAATGACGGCTTCTTTATTATACTCCCGAATCATCCCCACACAGGCTTCCAGCTTTTCCTGATTCATTCCGGCTGTCCTGCTCAAGATAATAGTGCCGGCATAGGCAATCTGATTACAGAAGAACTCGCCAAAGTTCTTGATATACATCCTGCATTTTGCCGCATCCACCACAGCTACCGCACTGTTCACCCGGACTTCGGCATCCGAAGCGACATTTTCCACTGCCTTTATGACATCGGAAAGTTTTCCTACCCCGGACGGTTCTATCAATATCCTCTCCGGCGCATAAGTCGTCAGCACTTCCTTCAGCGAAGCGCCGAAATCCCCTACAAGGGAGCAGCAGATGCAGCCGGAGTTCATCTCTTTGATTTCGATTCCGGACTCCTCCAGAAATCCTCCGTCAATTCCTATTTCCCCAAATTCATTTTCAATCAGTACTACCCTGGTGTCTGCCAATGCTTCCTTGAGCAGCTTTTTAATCAACGTCGTTTTACCGGCTCCGAGAAAGCCGGAAAAAATATCTATCTTTGTCATAACATCCTCCATTCTGAAGCGTTACATAAAACCGCCGCATAGCATATTGTGGAACATTTTTCACGGAATGTCAAGAAGTCTTCCGTATTTTCCTTATCTTTTATCGTCTCTCTCCTTCGCCTGCATCCACTCGGATTCTATTACGGAAAACGGCAGCACTGCCGCTTCCCCCTCCCTGCTCACCCCGCATATGATGCCTGCAAAATATCCGTCCGCATCCACAACCGCACTGCCGCTCATGCCTCCCGTGACATTCATTTTCAACAGCATCATATCAAGCGAAAAATCCTCCACATAAATCCATGTGGAGACCACCACTCCTTCTATTCTTTCCGTACCATCACCGGAAAGCGTATGAAGAACATCCCCTTCCCGCAGTCCGTCAAAACGCTTTCTGTCCGTCTTTACCGGCGCCGCCGTTTCCGGCATATTTTTTTCCTCCACCTTCAAAAACGCCGCGTCCGCCGTTTCCGACAGGTAAAATACCTCTGCCTCGGTTTCGCTTCCGTCAGAAAATACAACGGTGCATAAATCCCCGCACGCAAGTCCGGAAAGGACATGCCCTGCCGTAACCAGATAACCGCCTTTTCCATCCCTGCCGTATACGACGCCCCTGCCCGTAAAGTACGGGGTTTTCACCGTAACGTATGCAGAAGCTCTCTCCTTTTCCCCGTTTTTTACTCCCAAAATAAAAAAACATAAAACCAACAATACTGCCGCCGCTAAACAAAGCGCGGTTTTCTTTTTCCCATCCATTGTAGCTGCCTCCCTATGAAAAACCCGGCAAACACAGCCGGACTGGCTATTTTTACCGGGTTTTTTATTGATAAGCAGGACGATAAGCCGGGTTATGTCTTGAATAATCATCTGTCTAGGACTGCCGTTGCCGGCAGTCTCAAGCGACCCACCTGAAAACAGGCCGGGCAAGCCTATTGTCTTCATACGGTCTTGCTTCGGATGGGGTTTACATGGCTTCCCTCGTTACCGAAGGAACGGTAGTCTCTTACACTGCCTTTCCACCCTTACCAGATTACACACAACTGTGTGCTGGCGGTTTATTTCTGTTGCACTTGCCTTGGAGTCGCCTCCACCGGACGTTATCCGGCATCCTGCCCTGCGAAGCCCGGACTTTCCTCACCCACATAAGTGGCCGCGATTATTTATCCTACTTATTCTCTTTTTATTCTGTCTTAAAGGAGCTGATTTCCTCCTCCAGATTTTTCATATTGTCCTCAAGGACATCTGCATTGCCTTTCAACATGCCTGCATGAATCAGCATACGCTCTGCAGTGTCGTTTACCACTGCTGCCGCTGCCGCCGTTTCCTCAATAACTGCTGAAATATTTTCTATTGCCTGCAAGGTAGCGCCGCGTTCCGCGTCCGCCTTTTCCGTATTGCTGGCAATCTCTTTCATCTGCTCTATCACATCCGCCATATGCTGCTGCATACCGCTGAATGCAACCTGAATCTCCTCAACCGCCTGACTTTGCAACCGCACCATCTCCCTGGCTGCCCTTGCGTCGTCCACACTCACCTGAGCCTGTTCCTGAATGCCCTTTACCGTTTTCTGGATTTGGGAAGAGGCGCCGGAAGCTCCCTCCGCCAGTTTGCGAATCTGGTCTGCCACAACCGCAAAACCGCGGCCGCTCTCTCCCGCACGGGCTGCTTCGATGGATGCGTTTAAGGATAGAAGATTGGTTTCTTCGGAAATGCCGTCAATGGTTTCCACAAATCCCTGAATCTGACTGAACTGCTCCTGCAAGAGAAGGATGCTTTTCTCCACCTTATCCGTCTTGAAAGAAGTCTGCCTTGCCCTTTCGTCCAGCACATTCATGGTATCAATTCCTTTTAAGATACTGTCACCGGTCGCCACTATCAGCTTCTCCGTATCTTCCACCCTGCTGCTGATAACCTGGATTTCCTCCGATAAGGCGTCCGTTTTTTGCAGACATTCCTGTGCATTTTCCGTCTGCACATTCATGCCGGTGTGAATTTCACTGATGGCGCTGGTGATATTTTCCGAATATTCATTTATAATACCGGCCGATTCCGTCACCGAACGCGTCGCATCACCCAGCGTTCTGGTGGAATCCGCCACCTTTTTAACCAGTTTTCCCGTATTATGCACCATGTTATTCATGGAACCATTCAGCAGTGAAAATTCATCCTTTCCCCTGCTTTTGACCACAGCAGTCAAATCACCGTCCGCTACCTGTGACATGGATTCCATCAGTCTTTTCATGTTACGGCCAATTTTTGAGGAGATGAAAACCGCCACAATAAATGCCGCCAGACATGCCAGCACTACCATCAAGACCGTCACTACCCGGATGCTCTCCGCCTGACTGGTAACGGTGTGCATGGGCGTAAGCGCACAGATACTGAAATTGCCCTCATCATTCCTGCTATACAAAAACAGATATTTCTCTCCTCCGAAAGAGATTTCCCGGTAACCTTCCAATTCATCTGAATCCATACACTCGCGATAACAGGGAATCGCAGTAAAGGACTCTGTTTCCTTGTCGCCGGCTACGCACTCGCTGCCGCCGGCAGTTACCATTCCTACGGTACTGCCTTTCCCCAAATCCAGCTTCTCAAGCAAATCCAACACTGCCTGCCTGTTCATGTCAATCACCACATAGGCGTTATTGGATGTCGCCGGACAGGTGTAGGAAAAAATAGTTTCCTCTGCCGAAAGATTTAACTTCTCATCCAGTAAGGGATGGCTGTCTATCCACTTGGGAATCTCCCCTTCCCCGTATATGGCTTCCAAATCCGTCACAAACTCTTTGTAAAATCCGTCCGGGGTGGCGGTGGTGCTGCCCGTTTTCGTTGTCAGCATTGCGATTCCGGGCTTGGTAATAATGTGAATGTTGTTAATAAAACTGTTGGATACCTTTGCGGTCTTCAACATATCATTGGTATCTTTCAGGATTTCCACACGCCCTGCCGCATCATTCTTGTACAAACCTACATAATAATTGGACAAATTTGTGGTGAAGGCATATTTTAGTCCCTCTGAAACAATGAATTCACTTCCCAAATCCACATATTCCACCGTCATCTTCAATGCTTCCAATGTGGACTGTTCGTATTTCATCCGCATACCCTTCGCCGCGCTGTTGTATGCCTGCATACCTACAATCACCACGAACACAACGGGTACCAGAAAGCAAACCATAATCTGTTTGCCGATACCAAATCTTACTTTTCCCTTATTCAGTTTTTTGGGCATTTTTTTCTTTTTTCTCTTTTCTTCTCTGCTGTTGCTCCTTCTCTTTTGCTCTTCCTGTACCTTAAATGGCATTATCCCTCCTGCGCGGCACGGAATCTGCCCTCAAGTTCCAATGTCTCACGCTATAGCAAAAAACTGCTATCTATGCTTATTATATACTATGAAAGTATATCTTGAAAAGAGAAAAATACCTGGCCGGATAAATTTTAGCAATGTATTTTGTTAAACATGAAAGCAACTCCCGCCTACAAACTCCCTGCATATGGAATTATTGGGAAGGCTCTCGCTGCTTACCCCCAAAAAATAATCCAGGAATTTTAACAGCCTCTTAGCCTCGTAATATTCCGGTTCATCCTTTTCTATCCCGAACAATAGCGGTTCTGCAAACTGTTTTAACACTGCCAGTTCATAGATAAGCGCCGAATTAAACATGGCGTCCGCACTCTCCTGAAACGGGAAAATATTTTCCTCTTCCCCTCTCCTGACCGAAGGCCACATATGAATCGTCTGTTTTGCGCTGGAGCCCCTTGTCCTGGCATCCCGCACCATTCTGCGCAAAAGCCGCACGTCCGTGGTAGGAATCCGGTTATGCTCGTCAATATTTAAACTTGTCAACGCACTGATGTAAATCCTGTATTTGCTCTCATCGGGAAGGGCATACGACATCCTGCCGTTCAAACCGTGAATGCCTTCAATCACCAATATATCCTCCGCCCCCAAAGTAAGCGTATTTCCTTTGTATTCCCTTTTTCCGGTCTTAAAATTAAAACTGGGCATCTGCACTGTTTTTCCGTCAAGCAGCGCGCACATATCCTGATTAAACTGCTCGATGTCAATCGCCTCAAGACATTCAAAATTGTAATCACCGTTTTCATCCTTCGGTGTAAACTCCCTGTCTACAAAATAATCATCCAGCCCTATCGGATGCGGCGTCATACCCTGCGTGCGAAGCTGGATGGACAGCCTGTGGGAAAAAGTGGTTTTCCCGGAAGAAGAAGGCCCGGCAATCATCACGAATTTCACGTTTCCCCGTTTCACAATCTCTTTTGCAATCTCCCCGATTTTTCTTTCCTGCTCTGCCTCCTGAACCAATATCGTGTCATTGATGTTTCCCTTACAAATACGGTTGTTCAGTTCCCCTACGGTTGAAATATTTACCCTTCTTCCCCAATCCTTTGCGTCTTCCATGGTATTAAAAAGCAGCTTGCTTTCCGGCGTTGGCAAAATTTCACAGGGGTTCTTTTTCTCCGGAAGCAACAACATCATTCCCTTTTCATACGGAACAATGTCAAAATATTTGACATATCCTGCATGGGGAAGCATAAAGCCGTAATAATAATCAAAGTATCCTTCCATCTCATAAAGATTAATAAAAGAACTTCTTCTGTACTTAAACAGTTTCTCTTTGTCCACCATCCCCTTTTCACGGAACAGTTCCATGGCGTCATCCACAGGAAAGGACCTTTTTATCAAAGGCATTTTCAGGGCCACCAGCTCATGCATTCTTTCTTTTATTTTATTGACAAGTTCCCCGGTAACGGTATATTCGCCCGTATTGATGTAGTATCCGTGCCCAATCGTAAATTCCACGCGGCATGCCTGGGCAAAATCTGCTCCCGCAATATCATACACTGCCTTAAGCGCCAGCATTTTGGCCGTACGCACATACGTCTTGCTGCCGACGGCATCCTGTAAAGTAAAAAACTCCAGTACACCGCTCCTAGTCGCCTTTTTAAACAGCTCACGCATTTTGCCGTTTAACGCCACAACCGCTATCTGGTTGTTGTAAGCAGGCTGAAACTCCTTAACAATCTCTTCGTAGGTGCATCCTTTCGGATATTCCCTTTCTTCTCCGTTAATCGTAAGCTTAATCATTTCCCCAATACCTTTCTTTATTATTGTACTTTTCACGCTATTACTGCAAAAGGACTTTTTTCCTCCGCCATATAAACGGTAATCCCCGGCAGGTTTCTTTCAAAATAATCCTTCATATAAGGGACAAAAAGTTTTTCCAGCCCGAAATGGCCCGCATCGATAACGGAAATACCCTGCGCCACCAAATCAATTCCCATGTGGTGGTCAATATCCCCTGAGATAAGCACATCCACCCCTGCCCGCAGGGCTGCGGGGACAACCGACTTTGCCGAACCGGGGGAGACTGCCGCCACCTCTGCCTTTTCTTCCAAATCCCCATAGACCCTGACTGCCGGAAGCCGGAAAACTTTTTTAACATATTCGGCACACTCAAAAAGCGTCATCGCCTGCGGCAGGCTGCCGTACCTTCCGATTCCCTCTTTGGAAATGTCATCCTCATAGGTCACATCAAGCACCTGTCTGTTTTTTAACAAAAGCTCGTCTGCCGCGGCATCTGCCATACCCATCACATCAAAATTTGTATGCATGGCAAAATAACAGGTGTCTGACTGTATCAGCTTGAAAAGCCGCCTGCCCACAAAATCCTCCTCCGTAATGCGCTTTATGGGTGAAAAGATAAGGGGATGGTGCGTAAGCAGCATATCCGCGCCTACATCGACAGCGTCTTCCACCACCTCGTCAGTGGCGTCCACTGCCAGATACACTTTCCTTATTTCTTTGTCCTTTCTGCCGGCTAAAAGCCCCACATTGTCCCAGCTTTCCGCAAACTTAAAAGGGGCAAGTATTTCAAGCCTCTCCATGATTTCTGCACAATTCATAAAGATACTCCTTTATTTTTCAAACAGCAAAAGACACTCTGCAATATCCGCCAGACAAGCCTCTATCTCCTGTCTGCGGCTTTCCTTCTTCTGTCTGACATCCTGTCCCTGTCTTTCCCTGTCATCTCTGCCTGCGTCCATCTCAGACAGGATTTTTTTGTTTCTTTGCTCCAAAACCCTTAAATATTCCTGCAAAACAGGGTTTTTCGCAGCCAGCAGAAAAGGGCCGAAAGCATCCTCCAGACGCTGCCTTCTTTCCTCCGTCAACGTCCCCGGCTCCCCCAAAAACGCCTGTCCTGCCGTATTTTGGGGAACTGCCTTTATAACAGGATAAAATTTGCCTTCTTCTTTAATCATGTCTTCCTGCACAATATGCAGTCCATGCTCCCTTAAGTATCTTCGAAAAAGGGCAAGTTCCGACTGCGGCTGCAAAATCAATTCTTTCATCAGCCTGATTTTCCCCTCTCCCTCTGAAAGAATTTTCATCATCAGGCGTCCGCCCATACCGGCGCAAATCAATGTATCCGCCTCACCCGGACAAAGCGCCTCAACGCCGTCCGAAAGCCTTGTCTCTATGTAATCGCAAAATCCACCCGCCTGTATATGTTCTTTCGCCCTTTCAAGCGGTCCGGGCCGCACATCCATGGCATATACCTTCGGCGCAATATGACTCCTGCAAAGATAAATGGATACAAAGCCATGGTCACATCCCACGTCGGCAACCGCGTTTCCCGGTGTCACCATATCCGCTATAGCCTTTAGCCGTTTCGATAATTCCATGGCTTTAGTCCAGATAATCCTTCAGTTTCCGGCTTCGGCTGGGATGCCGCAGCTTTCTGAGCGCTTTTGCCTCAATCTGCCGGATGCGTTCACGGGTTACATTAAACTCTTTCCCTACTTCCTCCAGCGTACGCGCCCTGCCGTCATCCAGCCCGAACCTTAAACGGAGAACCTTCTGCTCTCTTTCTGTCAGCGTGCCCAGCACCTCCACAAGCTGTTCTTTTAAAAGGGTAAAAGCAGCCGCGTCCGCAGGCACCGGCACATTATCATCCTGTATGAAATCGCCCAGATGGCTGTCCTCTTCTTCCCCAATCGGGGTTTCAAGAGAAACCGGTTCCTGGCTGATTTTCAGGATTTCACGCACACGGTCAACCGGCATGTTCATTTCGACGGCTATCTCCTCCGGGGAAGGCTCCCTGCCCAGTTCCTGTAAAAGCTGACGGCTGACGCGAATCAGCTTATTAATCGTCTCCACCATATGAACCGGAATCCTGATGGTCCTTGCCTGGTCGGCAATAGCCCTTGTTATGGCCTGCCTAATCCACCATGTCGCATAAGTGGAAAATTTATAACCCTTCCTGTAGTCAAACTTTTCCACTGCCTTAATCAACCCAAGGTTTCCTTCCTGAATCAAATCCAAAAACAACATTCCACGCCCTACGTAGCGTTTGGCGATACTGACTACCAGCCTTAAATTTGCTTCTGCCAGCCTTTTCTTTGCTTCCTGGTCCCCCAGTTCCATCTTTTTGGCAAGTTCAATCTCTTCCTCCGCCGACAAAAGCGGCACTTTTCCGATTTCTTTCAGATACATCCTGACAGGGTCTTCGATACTGACGCCATCCGGCACGGAAAGGTCAATGTTTTCCACATCGACATCCTCTTCCTCCATCAGAACGATTTCTTCATCGCTTACATCATCTTCTTCCGTAATTCGGAGCACATCGACATTATTCTGCTCTAAGGCCTCCAGAATCTTATCAAACTGTTCTTCTTCGAGCGGCATATCATGAAAGAAATCATTGATTTCCTGATATTCCAATACATTCTTTTTCTTCTTTGCAACGGCCAGGAGTTCTTTGATTTTCTCCTCAAACCTTGCCTGTGTGTTTTCGTCCATTTGGTTTCCATCCTTTCGAAACGTAGTAGTAGTATAGCCTTAATCCAAAGAAATATGCGTTTTGCTAAGTTCTTCCAATGCCTTTTTGCCTGCAATTACCTGCTTTAGCGCATCCATATCACTCCCGAGCTTTTCGGAATAATATTCATAACTGTTTTTTTTAACGGCATACAAAATGTCATGGAAAGCCCTTTCCTTTTCCTGCTTCGTCTCCAGGGCTTCCACCTTGGTGTTGAACAGCGCCGCCGCCTGCCGCTGTTCTTCTTCATCTTCAAACATGCTGACTATGCCCGCCGGGTTATAGTTTCCTGCCGCCATATCCGCAAACAGGCGCTCTGCTACCCTTTGGTATAATTCCTCCGTAAAATCGGAAGGCGAAATATACTTTGCAATTTTGGGAAAAACAGCGGGATAATCCGTAATCCAGGTAAGCAGCATACGCTGGACCTTCTTACCGTTCTCTTCAGGCGTATTCTTTTTTGCCGCCCCCGGTTTAGGCCGCCTTATCTGGCCGGCAAGCCCGTTCTGGACCGCATAGGACGCCACCAGTTTTCTCAGGTTTTCAAAACCGATGTGATACTTGTCCGCCACCGCTTCCAGGTAATTTTCCCTTTCCACTTCTATCTCAAATCCGCAAAGCTTCTTTGCTATTTCTTTGTGGAACCTGGTCTTGCTTTCCGGGTCCTTTTCGTCCACATCCCGCTCCAGTATGCGGATTTCAAACATAAAGCTGTTTTCCGCATTGTCTATCCTTTCCTGAAAAGCCTCCGTTCCCAGGTTCTTGATAAATTCATCCGGGTCCTTGTAGGGATGCATATTGATGACCTTCCCCGACAATCCTGCTTCCCGCAGTATGGCGATAGCCCGAAGCGCCGCATTGACGCCCGCCCCGTCGCTGTCATAGGCCAGCAGGACATTTTCGGTATACCGACCAAGCAGGCTGGCCTGCCCCGTCGTAAAGGCAGTGCCGAGGGACGCCGCCGCCTGGGTAAAACCGGCCTGATGCAGGGAAATCACATCCATATAGCCCTCGCACAGGATAATGTTTCCTGCCCGCGCCGTCCTTGCAAAGTTCAGTCCGTACAGATTCCGGCTCTTGTCAAAAACCGGGGTTTCCGGCGAATTCAGGTATTTGGGTTCTCCTTCCCCCATAACCCTGCCGCCGAAACCGATAACCCGGTGGTTGATATCCTGTATGGGAAACATGACCCTGTTCCAGAACTTGTCATGCATGCCATACCGCTCGTCAAAGCTTGCAAGCCCGGCCTCCTGTACCAGTTTTGCATCATATCCCTTCTTCTGTAAATACCGGGTCAAATCGTCGCTGGTCTTATTCGCAAAACCGAGACCAAATTTTTTCATGGTTTCTTCTGTCAGTTTTCTGCCGCTTAAGTACCGGTATCCGATTTCTCCCTGTCTGGCGCGGAGCTGGTAATAAAAGTACTTTGCTGCTTCCTTGTTTACTTCCAGAAGCCTTGCCCTGTGATTCTCTTTTTTTCTCATTTCCTCGGAGCGCTCCACCTCGGGCAGATTGACGCCTGCCCTTTCCGCCAGCATTTTAATGGCCTCCCCAAAGGAATAATTTTCGTAATTCATCAAAAAGGTAAATACATTACCCCCGGCGCCACAGCCGAAACAGTAATACATCTGCTTGCTGCCGGATACGGAAAAAGAAGGGGATTTCTCATTGTGAAAAGGACACAGTCCGAAATAACTGGCTCCCTTTTTCTGTAGTTTCACATATCCGGATATTACGTCCACTATATCATTTTTTAATCTGACTTCTTCTATCAGTTCATCTGGATAATACATGCTTGTCCTTCTCTTTCCCGACGCGGTTGCAGAATTCATTCTTATGCCTTATCCGTGCCAGGACTTTGGAATATATAATTCTTCGTAAATGGATATGGCAAAACGGTCCGTCATGGCGCTTATGTAATCACACACAATCCTTTCACGGGGTTCCCCTTCCTCCATCAAATGAAGCAAGTCTTTGGGGAGTTCGTCAATATGTGCCAGATAATGGCGGTAAAGCGTTTCTATCAGCATTTCTGCCTTGCTTTCCTCGCTTTTCGCTTCCGGGTTCTGGTATACGCGTTCAAACATAAACCTGCGCAGTTTTTGCATGGCGTCCCCCACCGGCTCCGACATCTGTATGTCGCCTGTCCCGAAACTGGTGGTAACAATGTCATGAATAAAATGGTCCAGCCTTTCCCCTGTGGTATACCCGATTACATCCGCTATTTCGGCGGGAACGTCCGCTTCCGTCAGGATGCCGCCGCGGATGGCGTCATCCATGTCATGATGAATATAAGCTATTTTATCGGACAGCCTGACAATCTTTCCCTCCAGGGTATGAGGCATACCCGATGTCTGATGATTCAGGATGCCGTCGCGCACCTCTTCGGTCAGATTAAGTCCCTGACCGTTTTTTTCCAGTTTTTCCACGGTTCTCACGCTTTGCACATTGTGTTCAAAGCCGTAGGGGCAGACCTCATTTAAAGCTCTCTCCCCGGCATGTCCGAAAGGAGTATGTCCCAAATCGTGCCCCAGGGCTATCGCCTCCACCAAATCCTCATTCATGCGAAGAGCCTTGGCAATGGTGCGTGCATTCTGGGAAACCTCCAGGGTATGGGTCAGCCTTGTCCTGTAATGGTCTCCTTCCGGCGTAAGAAAAACCTGCGTTTTATCCTTTAGCCGCCTGAAAGACTTGGAGTGGAGAATCCTGTCCCTGTCCCTCTGGAAAACCGGACGGATATCACACTGCTCCTCCTCCCGTTCCCTGCCCTTTGAAAACATGCTGAGCGCCGCGTGGGGGCTCAGATATTCTTTTTCCCACAATTCCAGTTGTTCCCTGATTGTCATATCTAACGCCTTTCTATGCCTTTGCAGGCAGACAACGCAGCTTTTACACAACCTAAAACTCTCTACCTTTAATATTCTGCGCCAAAAGAAAAACTCCTTTTTTTATCTGCATATATCATAAATAAATTCGGCGTTTTTATCCATGGCCTCGTAAGCTGTCTTAAACGGTGACATCTGAAACACGTGCCACATTCCCTCAAAGTGGTCCAGCCTGACGGATACGTTTGCCTCCACCATCCTTCTGTGCAGCTCTATGGAATCACTGAGCAGGATTTCATTGTCCCCCACTTGTATGTAGGTGGGCGGAAATCCTTTAAAATCTCCGAACAGCGGAGAAATATACGGGCAGTCCAGCCCTTCCCCTGCTCCCGCCGTATATGCCACAATCATTCTGTCAATATATTCCTTATCAAGAACCGGGTCTATCCGGGCATTCGTTTCATGGGTTTTCCCCGAGGAAGTCAAATCCGTCCACGGGGACATCAGTACGATTCCCCTGGGCAGCAGCCTCTCCTCATCCTTTAATTTCAATGTCAGTGCAAGCGCAAGATTGCCGCCTGCGGAGTCCCCCACCAGAATAATATCCCTGGCGCCATACCCCAAGAGCATCAGATAGTTCCATACCTTCATGGCGTCCTGCAGCGCGGCGGGATAGGGATGCTCCGGCGCCAGCCTGTAATCAAAACTTAACACATCCATGGAAGTGGTTGCCGCCAGTTTCGCAGTCAAAGTCCTGCCGTACAGACAGCTTCCCGTAGAATACCCGCCCCCATGGCAATATAAAAGCACATATTTTTTCATATGCGCACGGTTGACGCACGCCCATTCCCCATGGATTCCATCCATATCCACCTCTGTATAAGAAACCTCTTTGCTGTTTCCGAAAAGCATCCCGATATGGTCCTGGGACTGCCTGTGCTTTTCTATGTCCGTATTCTCCACCATGCCATGCACCCTTTTGATGAGCTGCATTAAATTTTGATTCCTTTTCCCGTTAAAAGCCATCTCTTTTCTCCTATCATACTTTCCTTTATCCGTATTTTCCGTGTTTTCAGAAATGCAGCCTCCTGCGCACCGCGTTCCTAAGCCTTGTCCTTGACAACAGGGTAATCAGGGTAATGTCGATAATGACACAGACGGTAAGCACCACGGCCGACCACACAAGCTGCACTGCCCCGTGCAGGTACCAGTCAATCAATATTTCAAGACCGATGCAAAACACCCCCACAGCCGTAAAAAGGTACAACGATGTTGTCAGAAACGTGCATGGCAGCTTTTTGACACAGACGGTAAACGCTTCCGCAACACACACCGCCAGTATCGTCACAGGCAGCGCCAGACCGAAAAACCACTCGTCGCTTCTTAAGGCAAATGTAATCAGATACAGGTAAACGCCAATGGAAATTCCGTCCAGCAGCAGAGACGTATATATGGACAATTTCGCATAAATAACCACTGGGATAAACAACACCCACACTATCAGGCAGGCTCCGATAACAAATAAAGACCACGCCGCGCCCTTAAATACAAAAAGGTTCAAAAGGCCGCAGGTAATTCCTGCCGCTACCAGAACCGCCGTAAGCAGTATGCCGAAATCCTTCCTTTTTACCTTCTCCACCTGCCCCTTTTTTTCGGGAAACGGCGATTCACCCAGCCCCTTTGCCGGATTCCGAGGATTATACACAGGCGTATTGCATAAAGGACATTCCTTTAAAGACGCATCCAGTTCTACACCGCAATTTACACAATAAGACATTTTTTCCTCCTAACGGTTGCTTTCTATTTTTACAGGGATACCATCCTGTACCAGTTTCCGGAAAAAGTACCGTTCCACGTCCGCCTCCGCAATACTGCTGGCAAAATTAATGGTCAGGGTATCTTCAAAGCTGATAATGGCACAGTTGGTGCGGCTGGAAAAGGGCTGACCCATATAAATATCAAACCGCTCTATAAAAGGCTTCATACTCTCCGGCACTTTTAACGAGCCCATATTGGTAAGGCCCGCCGAAGAATTTTTGTCCTGTACCTTGGTATAAAAAGTCCGCACCACAAAATCCTTGATAAACAAAGGCACTACCCGGATGAAAGGATTTCTCTGGGTGGATGCATTGGTGGTGATATCCCCCCTCAGAAACTTTTCATTTATATAATAACGCATGTAATTATGCACATGCTCTACAATTTCCTCAAAGGTATAGTCCCCAAGCCTGGGGTCAATGCCGGGATAAATCATGGTAATGAAGTTCCGCAGGGTTTTGGAAGGGAAAAAACGCCTCAGATTAACCGGCATAGCAATCTTTACAGGCCTAAGCCCGAAGTGGAAGTCATTTTCCTGTTTTTGCATCAGGGCATATAAAAGCACTGCATTCAGGTATTCCGTAATCGTGGCATGGTACCCCTTTGCCACCTCCATTACACGTGATGCCGACATAATCCCGTCGATAATGTTCAGCGTATAAAACGGCTCCTTGGTTCCCCTCACCCGGTATGTCTTTTCTCCCGGTCTGGGCGGCCGCACCTTGGAATTGGCATACTTCATGTAGGCGTCTTCCAGTTCTCCCGCCTCCGGTTCTTCGTGAATGTCCAGCACGAACCCCCCACATTCTATCTCATGTCCCAGAAGCCTTAAATACTCAGCCGTTATCGTCTGCAATACGCACATACCGCCCGTGCCGTCTCCCAGACTGTGATGCGCCTCAAGGGAAATCCTGCTCCCAAAATAATAAATCCTGATTAAATATCTGTTGTTCGCTTTAAACGGCATGGGCATACAGGGATTCTTGATATCCGGCTGCACAAAAGGACCCGGCCTGTCATTCGGCTCCAGATATCTCCAGAAAAGCCCTTTCCTGATAGCCGCCTTATATGTGGGAAACCTGGGAAGCGCCCTGTTGACCGCCTCCTGCAGCACTTCGGGCTTAATATCTTCCTTGAGCGCCACAGAAAGCCGGTAAACCGAAGAAAAATCCCTTCTCTGCAAAGTCGGATATACAATTGCCGACAAGTCAAGTTTATACCATACCGCCTGCGTTTTCTTTTCTTCTCTCATATTTTCCTTTCACGTCATGCATCCCGGTACTTAAATTTCTTTTCATATACAACAGTGGATATGCATTCCCTTGTTCATCCTCCATAAATATTGCAATTATGATTTAAAATTTTAAAGATATTATACACTATATGAAAAAAATATGATACAGAAAAGACGAACCTTAAAGGTTCGTCCTGTAGGATTACAATACATGTGTTACAACTGAATAAATTAAAGACGGAAATACCTG
>ERZ777011.75-NODE-75-length-150853-cov-22.416451_pt1 | contig 150853 bp, 124 predicted proteins | sample MGYA00374964_ERZ777011 | MGnify/ENA primary metagenome ERZ777011 (study PRJEB29310, sample SAMD00008975) | mouse gut metagenome | study: EMG produced TPA metagenomics assembly of the Metagenome analysis of fecal microbiota from mouse which was promoted... | reverse complement strand
GTGACCCTCAACGGTTTTCAAGACCGCCGCAATCGACCACTCTGCCATCTCTCCTAAATGGACTGTGCAAAGATATGCTATTTTTTTCTTACATGCAAATTTAGAGTTGTTAAAAATTAAAATAGCGCGGTATCTTCCCGACACTGCGCTATCTGTTTCTTTTTCCATTGCGGTCAAATATGATAATGACCGATATTTATATGATTTTGATTGGTTTTGTCTTTTTCCGTTGCCGATGTGACAATGATCGGCATAATGATTGGTTTTAATTTCTTTGAGACCGCTGTCTCGTTTGATTTGATACAAAAATAACGGGTTGCGGCAACACGAGTGTTACAATAAAAATACAATATGGGATCGCATCGGTGATTTTTGTGCTACAATTTTCCATGAACGGGATGTTGCCAATCGGGGGCAAGCTGTCGCATGGGTTCCATGACAAACGGGCGAAGATGCATACGAGGATGCGGGATTATTAGTCTTGGGTGATTGAAAACCAATGAGTCGATTGCTATTATGTCGATATCGATCACCCGGTCGATGTAGTTGTTGTCTATGTCGCGGTGTGATGACGGGTCTATTTCGTTTTGTACGGCAAGTGTGTCATCGAGTATTTTTAGCGGGGGAGTGTCGGGTTTTATGTCTACTGCGACTCCGATATTGAGAAATGTATTTTGTGATTCAAAGCCCCAGGGTTGTGACTGGATCAAGTCGGATAGCCTTAGTGTGCCGGGAATGATCCATGCGAGTTGTTCAAGCAGTGCGACCGCACGGAGCAGATTGCTCCGGCGGTCGCCTATGTTTGAACCTATATTCAGATATAGTGTCAATTGTCGATGGAATTTTTTTCAGAGTGTGCGGTTGACTTCGACTTCTTCGAATCCTTCGATGAAGTCTCCGACTCTCACGTCGTTGTAGCCTACAATCGACATGCCGCAGTCGTATCCTGAAACAACTTCCTTGACGTCGTCTTTGAAGCGCTTGAGTGAAGCGAGTTCGCCGGTGTATTTGACAATACCGTCGCGGATGAGGCGGCATTTGGATCCACGTTTGATTTTGCCGTCGCGGACAAGGCACCCGGCAATCGTTCCGATTTTGGATATGTGGAATGTCTCGAGTACTTCGGCCGAGCCTGTGATCTCTTCTTTTAGCTCGGGGGCAAGCATGCCTGACATTGCGTCTTTGACTTCTTCAATCGCCTGATAAATGACTGAATAGAGTCGGATTTCGACACCGTCGCGCTCTGCGGCTTTTCGGGCAGCCATTGACGGACGAACCTGGAAGCCGATGATGATCGCGTCGGAAGCCGATGCGAGTGTGACGTCGCTTTCCGAAATTTCACCTACAGCCTTGTGGAGCACGTTGACCTGAATCTCCTCGGTCGAAAGCTTGATAAGTGAATCGGAGAGTGCTTCGATCGAACCGTCGACATCGCCTTTGACGATGATGTTGAGTTCCTGGAAGTTTCCGATTGCACGACGGCGACCGATATCTTCGAGAGAAAGAAGTTTCTTGGTGCGCAGTCCGAGTTCTCGCTGGAGCTGTTCGCGTTTTGTAGCGATCTCGCGGGCTTCCTGCTCTGTGTCGAGCACATTGAATGTGTCGCCTGCAGTTGGTGCGCCGTTCAGTCCGAGGATGAGCGCCGGAGTTGCCGGACCTGCTTCTTTGATGCGCTGGTTGCGCTCGTTGAACATGGCCTTTACGCGTCCGTAGTGTGTGCCTGCAAGAATTGTGTCGCCGACACGGAGTGTACCGTTCTGCACAAGCACTGTCGCTACATATCCACGTCCTTTGTCGAGCGATGACTCGATGATGGACCCCACTGCTCTGCGCTGAGGGTTGGCTTTGAGTTCAAGCATTTCGGCTTCGAGGAGCACCTTCTCCATGAGTTCTTCAACTCCGATTCCCTGTTTAGCCGATATGTCCTGTGACTGGTATTTTCCACCCCATTCCTCTACGAGGTAGTTCATTGCGGCAAGTTCCTCCTTGATCTTGTCGGGGTTGGCGTGTGGTTTGTCGATCTTGTTTATGGCAAACACGATGGGAACGCCTGCGGCCGATGCGTGGTTGATTGCCTCGACGGTCTGCGGCATGACGTTGTCATCGGCCGCTACGATGATGATACACAGGTCAGTGACTTTGGCACCACGTGCACGCATAGCGGTAAACGCTTCGTGTCCCGGAGTGTCGAGGAATGTGAGGTGGCGTCCGTCGGCGAGCTTGACGTTGTAGGCTCCGATGTGCTGTGTAATGCCACCGGCCTCACCGGCGATTACATTGGCTTTGCGTATGTGGTCGAGAAGTGATGTCTTGCCATGATCTACATGACCCATGACTGTCACAATCGGCGGACGGTTCTCAAGGTCTTCCTCCCGGTCTTCGTCCTGGCTGATTGCCTCGACTACTTCGGCTGAGACGTATTCGGTTGTGAAGCCAAACTCTTCGGCCACAATATTGATTGTCTCAGCATCGAGCCTTTGGTTGATAGATACCATTACACCGATATTCATACATGTACCGATAACCTGATTTATTGGTACATTCATCATGGATGCAAGGTCGTTGGCGGTTACAAACTCGGTAAGTTTGAGTGTGCGGCTCTCTGCAGCTTCCTGCTCTGCCGCCTCACGCTCTCGGTTGGCAAAGGCCTCACGTTTTTCTTTACGCCACTTTGTGGCCTTTTTCTGTCCTTTGTCTTTTGCGGTGAGGCGTGCGAGTGTCTCCCGTACCTGTTTCTGCACGTCTTCCTCGCTTACGGCTGCATGTGGAGCTGCGTTGCGGTTGTTTTTATTGCGTGAGGAGTCTTTGCCTCGGCCTTTTCCTCCCTGGTTCTGCTGAGAACCACCCTGTTGGTTGGCCTGGCGGTTGTGATTGTTGCCACCGCCGTTGTTTCCTCCGCGCTGTTGTTGCTGCACGGTTTTCTCGATGTCAACTTTCTGTTTTCCATCGATGCGGCGGCGTTTTTTACGGTCATTGTTCTGCTTATCGCTGTTCTGTCCGTTCTGATCGCCTTGCTGAGCCCGTGCCTCACGGCGGCGTTCTTCTTTGGTTTTCTTTTTAGGGCGGGTCGACTGGTTTATGGCCGACAGGTCGATTTTGCCTACAACATTTATCTTGAGCGGAGACTCAGGAGCTTCTCCGAGCGTGAATATTTCGGGCTGTGCGGGTTTTGCCTCTGAGGCGGCTGTCTGCGCGGGCTTAGGCTCTGCGGCCGGTTGTACAGGTTTGGGCTGTGGCGTCGGCTGTGCAGGTTTCTCTTCCGGTACAGGCTGTACAGAAGGTTTGGTTGTCTCGGGCTGCGCAGGTTTTTCCACTGGAGCCGGTTTCGCCGGTTCGGGTATGCTGATTGGAGCCTGTGCGGGTTTGCTTTCCTGTACAGGCTGTATCGCTGGTTTAGGTTCTGAAACCGGCTGTTCTGTTTTTTGAGGTTCCGGTGTAGAAGTAGGTTCTACAGGCTTGCCGGTCTTGAGGTCGATCTTGCCAATGAATTTTGGTCGGTTTATCGTGCCGACTTCGGGCTTCGAGACTTGCCGTTTGTTCTTGTCGCCGCCTTTCTGAGCCGATGTTGCAGCCTGAGCCGATGTGTTTTGGTCGGCCTTACGATCTTTCTGTCTCTGTGTAGAGAACTGTTCGGATTTGTTTTTCTGATCCTTGTCGACCTTGAACTGCTGGTACAAAATGTCGGCTTCAGCCTCCTCCAGACGAAAATTGGGGTTGTCATCGGGGACTGTGATGTTCTTCTTCCGAAGTGCCTCAACGACTGTCGCGACAGAGACGTTGAGGTCTTTTGCTACTTTGCTTATCTTTATTCTCGCCATGTAGGGAGGAGGGTATTTATGTCTCTTTAAATCTTAATAGTAGAGAGCCTGTAAGGCTTTTGATGCGTCGTGGAGATGAGATGCTGTATCAGTGTCAGTCCTCAAACTCGGCTTTGAATACCTGAAGAACATGGTCGACATCCTCTTCCTCAAGGTCGGCCTGGTCAATGAGGACTTCGCGCGGAGTCTTGAGTACGGCTTTAGCGGTAGTGAGTCCGATTTGTTTGAGGGAATCGATGATCCAGCTTTCGATCTCGTCATTGAACTCGTCGATGTAGATGTCTTCTTCTGCGACCTCTTCTTCGGCATCGCGGTATACGTCGATCTCATATCCAGTGAGCTGGGTGGCAAGTTTTATGTTGGATCCACCTTTGCCGATTGCGAGCGATACTTCTTCGGGGCGCAGGAATACTTCTGCTTTTTTGTTTTCCTCGTCGATGCGTATAGAGGATATTTTTGCCGGACTGAGCGCACGCTGAATGAAGAGCGACGGGTTGGCGGTGTAGGTGATCACGTCGATGTTTTCGTTGCGTAGCTCACGTACGATACCATGAATGCGAGATCCTTTGACGCCTACACATGCTCCTACGGGATCGATTCGGTCATCATAGCTTTCGACTGCTATTTTAGCACGTTCACCGGGTATGCGGGCCACAGCGCGGATGTTGATGAGTCCGTCCTGAATTTCCGGAACTTCGATTTCGAAAAGGCGACGCAGGAAGTTTTCGTTGGTGCGACTTACAGTTATTTTGGGATTGTTGTTTTTATTGTCGACATTGGCGACAACGGCTCTTACCGTCTCTCCCTTGCGGAAAAAGTCGCGTGGAATAGACTCGCTTTTTGGAAGTAGAAGCTCGTTTTTCTCAGCATCGAGAAGGAGAGTCTCTCGTGACCATGTCTGATATACTTCACCTGTGACGAGTTCGCCTTCAAGTTCTTTGAATTTCTCGTAGACAGCTTCTTTCTGCAGATCGAGTATCTTTGACTGGAGGGTCTGGCGCAGGTTGAGTATCGCACGGCGTCCGAAGTCTGCAAAAATGATTTCTTTGGTATGTTCTTCACCTATTTCAACCTCCGGATCGTTGTCGGCTCTTGCATCGGTGAGCGCTATCTGCAGATTGGGATTTGCCACCTCACCGTCGGGTACAACTTCGAGGTTCTGGAAAATCTGGACATCACCTTTGTCAGGATTCATGATGACATCGAGATTCTCGTCGGTTCCAAACATTTTTGCCAGCACGTTTCGGAATGATTCCTCAAGTACGCTGATCATTGTGGTCTTGTCGATGTTTTTAAGCTCCTTGAACTCAGCGAAGCTTTCCACCATGTTGGGGGTGGCGTCTATTTTTTTTGCCATCGTCGTGGTAAAGTGTCGATTGGTGTTCTTTTATTCTGATCTTATTTGAAAGTGATGACGTAGCGTGCAGTCTTGGTCGAGGCGAATGATATTACCTCGGGTTTTATCACTATTGACGGGCGTTTGGCTCCGGGTGCTTTTTCTTTGACCGGGATCCCTATGATGTAGCCGTCGGTGTCCACTTCGGTGAGTGTACCTTTCAGTTTTCGCCCATCGGTTGTGATCACTTCTATCTCGTTGCCGATGTTTTTGAGGTATTGTTGCCTGACCTTAAATGGAGACGTGAGTCCGGCGGAGCCTACTTCTAGCTCGAAATCCTCTTTGTCGCGGTCGAGCGAACTCTCTATTTCCCGGCTGATGCGGGCGCATGAATCTACATCCATGCCGTCATCTGAATCCAACTCTACTACGATGCGGTTTTCGGGCTCGACACGTATATCGACGATATATATGCCGGTTTGCTCGATCGCTTTCTCAACTAATGGCTTAATCTGCGATTTGTCTATCATTTTCTATAACAAAATAGAGGAAGCCGTGGCCTCCTCTTGAATGCTCTACGCAAATGTAGCAATTCTCAGGCTAATGGCCTAAAAAAGCATGGTTGTGAGAGCAAAAAAGAGATTTATTTAACTATAATTAACTATTTATGCTTTGTATACAGGTATTTTAGTTCAAAAAAATCCAAAAGAAAGCAATATGTGAGTGTGTTTTGAATAATTGACATTTAACACATGCGGTTATAATTATATAGCGCTATCTTTGTGGCGCTAAAAAATATTGACATTGGAAGACAACAAAGACAACCGCAGGCCGGGGCTGAAAATATCCCTTATACCATTTGTTTTTCTGTTCGGGATGATCGGACTGCTGGTGAATGCCGGTGGTGCCGGTTATGTGCAGGATTGGAGCTGGGGAGTGCTTTTGCTTTGCGCCGTGGTGGCTCTGAGCATATCGCTTATGTTTTACCGCAGGCCCGGAAATGAGTATAAACAGGGGCTGAAGCTCTGTTCGGTCCAGATCATGCCTGCCTTGCCTATACTTGCGCTTATTGCCACTGTTTCGGTGTCGTGGATGGCGAGCGGAGTTGTGCCGACGCTTATCGTGTATGGGCTGGAACTGATAAACCCGAGTATATTTCCTCTTGTCGCCTGTCTGGTGTGCGCATGTGTATCGGTCCTTTCGGGCAGTTCATGGACAACTATCGCTACAATAGGAGTGGCTTTTATAGGTATCGGCGAGGCAATGGGATATTATCCGCCTCTTGTGGCCGGCGCCATTATCTCAGGCGCATATTTCGGCGATAAGGTTTCTCCGCTGAGTGATACGACTGTACTGGCATCATCTTCGTGTGGAGTGGATCTGTTCACTCATATCCGCAACATGATGCGCACGTCGATACCGGCGCTTCTGATCGCGCTGGCAGTGTTTGGGGGAGTCGGACTTTTTGCTACTCCGGCAGCTGCCGAGGAGAATGCCCAGATACTTATAAGCGGACTTGAGGGTATGTATAATATAAGTGCGTGGACTTTATTGATTCCGTTATTGACGATTGTGCTTCTGGCACTGAAGGTGTCGACACGTAATACGCTGATTCTTTCGACTCTTGCCGGGTGCCTCGGTGTGATTTTGTTTCAAGGCGGACTATCGGATAATGCAGGTCCGGCCGGACAGACGGCGGAGATTTTAAAGGCCTTGTGTTTTGGAACATCATCGTCGGTAGATGACGAGATATTGCAGAATCTTACATCTACAGGAGGAATCAAGGGTATGATGCCTACGATTTTTCTGGTATTGTCAGGTATGTTTTTCGGGGGTGTGATGCTTGGGTCGGGTATGATATCCGCTATAACCAATGCGTTTGTCAAGCATTTGCATTCGCGTCGTGGAATTGTGTCGGCAACAGTCGGCACCGGTATTTTCCTGAATTGTACGACATCCGATCAGTATCTTTCGATAATTCTGAATGCCAATGTTTATTCAGAACTGTACGGACGCAAGGGAATAGAGCCTAAATTCCTGAGTAGAACGGTGGAGGATTCGACATCGGTTACTTCGGTTCTTGTGCCGTGGAATTCGTGCGGACTGACGCAGTCTACGGTTCTTGGAGTAAGCACTCTGGCTTATCTTCCGTTCTGTGTGTTCAATCTCATGAGTCCTGTCATGTCTATTGCCGCCGCATGGCTTACAGAGCGCAGGAAAAGTATCAGGGAGGTTAGGAATATGGCAGGCTGAAATCTGTGATAGATTCTGTTGACTTAAAATTACTGGTTATAATACAAAGGTTTTGCCGTGTCAAGTTGTACATCGATGACAAGGAATGAGGGGAAACCTCTGGTGAGTGTGGTGATACCCAATTTCAACTATGGACGATACCTCGATCTGCGTATTCAGAGTGTCCTGAAACAGACATTTCATAACTTCGAACTGATTTTACTCGATGATGCTTCTGTGGATAACAGTTTGGAAATCTTGAAATTATATGGTGGGGGGGGGTATGACCGGATCAGCCATATCGTACTTAACGACAGCAACAGCGGAAATCCATTCGTGCAATGGCACAAGGGCATACAGCTTGCCAGAGGAAAATACGTGTGGATCGCCGAGGCCGATGATCTGTGTGAGCCGACATTTCTGGAAAATGTAATTCCGTTGATGGAAACGCATCGCAATGCCTCGGTATGTTTTGTCGGCAATTGCCGTATAGATCAGTACGGCACCCATATAGAAGGCGATTTCAACAAATGGAAACCATCATATCCGGCATACTGTGTGTTTGACGGAAAAGAATATATAAAGCACAATCTTTATTGGCGTAATTACATTGACAATGCCAGTGCGGTGGTTTTCAGGAAAAGTATGATGAAGGCCGATAATATCAGGCAATGTGAACAGATGCGTCATAGTGGAGACTGGCTGTTCTGGTTTTATATGGCAATGAATGGAGATGTGATCGAATGCTACAAGGTATTGAATTATTTTAGGCAACATCCGCAGAAAGTTACGGTCAAGGCGACCAAAAGTGGGATGGGTGAGGCTGAGAATATGGAAATAGTGCGTATCATGGAGCAGCATATTCCCAACCTTGGCAATTACAGGCGTAGATTGAGGAGGGGCATGTTTTATAACAGAATAGCCAAAATGAATCTGGAATGCCAAACCAGAGATAAGTTATATGAATTGTTGAGGGAAAAATTGGGAGGGACTAATAGAGACGGTCGTTTTGAACGGTTTAACCGGGTCGCACGTCTATTTTGTCCATTTGTTCTGACAATGAAAAGGGATCGCCTTAGACCTTCCAGAGAAAATCATTAATGAGAGCGTGACGCTGAATTGTATGGGTGCACAAAGTCAGACATGCGTATTGCGGTATTTATCCGAAAAGTTTTATTTTCAGCGCTTTTAATGCGTGAATAAAATCGGCTGCCGATCGGAAACGTACTACCTGCCTGCTTATGAACCGCCACGACATAAAGTAGCGGAGATTATTACAGAAAAGCATACGCTCCATTTGCCGGGGTGTGAGATGTGGCAGCCGTAAAATAGAATGGCGTTGCACATCGGTAGGAATGTATCTGCCACCGTCAATCCATCCGTTTTCCATGCACAGGCGGTGAAATTCGGTTCCGGGAAAAGGTGACACGATATTTATCATGATCTGATCTACCGGCAGACGGCGCACTTCACGGAGAGTATGGCCGACGGTCGTGGTTGTCTCGAGCGGAGAACTGCCGATTAGTACATTTAGTTTTACCTGTATTCCGGCATCGGCGAGGTCGTGTATGGCTTGTCGGATACGGTCGGCGGTGATACCTTTTTTTATGTATTCGAGAATGCGGTCATCAAATGATTCCACGCCGAGGTCAATGTAGCGGCATCCGCTTCGGGCAAGCATTTCTGCTATCGCCGGTGTGATTGCATCGGCACGTGCCTGGCATCCCCAAATTAATTTATGGCGTCGCATTATACTGCATATTGCTGCGGTACGCTGCTCATTCCAGATAAAATTGTCGTCGGTGAATCCTACAGCCCTATAGCCTTGTAGGGCTATCTGGTCCATTTCCATACTGATCGACTCTACTGAACGGAAGCCGACCGGTGGTTTGCAACCGTGATTATTGCGGTGCTCTATCTCTCGCGCGAATGACAGGGATGAAGGAACACAAAAGATACAATGATAGGGGCAGTTGCGTGAGGTGAACGCAGTGGTGTATGGTCCTGTCTTGAGCTTGGGATTTCGGTAGGTGCGATCGGCTATGAGATCGCGTGCCGCAAAGGGAAGATCGTCAAGACGGTCATTGGGCGGTCTGGACGGGTTGTCGTGTACAATGCCGTTTTCGTCGCACCACGACAGACCTGTTATTTTAAGGATGCTTGACTCAAAGAATTGACTTCTTCGCCACCGCGCATGATGATCGTTATTCTTTTCGCTGAATATTCGTTGTATATTTTCTTCTGTTGAGTCAAGTGCACGGACGAGTGCGCATGCGGTAGTCTCTGGCTCGGCTCTCAGGACGTAGGTAAATATATCGTGCAGGTACCGTCTGGGAGCCCATGTCGGTCCGGGGCCTGCGAAGATGACCGGCAGACGGCTATTATGTCGTCGAAGAATGGATAGCGCCTGAATATCGTCATCATAAGATAGATTTACACTCCAGATGAAAATTATATCACAGTCATGGTTTTCTGCGAATGTCGCGAATTGCCTATATGGAGAGCGGCCGACTGTGAAATCATCAAGTGAGATTTCCGCTCCTGTGTCTCGGCGAACAGTCGCGGCAAGTGTGAGTTCGTAGATATTAGGAGTCGGGACCACTACTCGTGTACATCCCGCTGATCTTTCGGCAGGTTGTCGGTGGGAAAACGATGGTGGAGTGAGAAACGAGACGCGCATATCTGATGTAGATATGGCAAATATAAGAAGAATATTCGATGAAAAGAATAGCGATCGTCATGCGAAGCATGGTGCGCGGTGGCGAAGCCAATTCTTTGAGTCAAATACAGGAAAAAATGCCGGTGATTTTTTGAAAAGGCTGATTAATAGCTGTTGAATCGATGCGCCTTTTGTAGATCCACTTCAATATAATTTCGGGATGAAAAGGAATTTTATGAAGTTTTTGGTAGTGGAATGTTGCAAATTTAAAAACTAAGGGTACATTTGCGGTATGATTTATCGGGAGTTGTATTATTTCGGCCGAATATGCCGATGTTGTTGAACTCACCTGTCGGTATAAACGGGTGATGCCCGTTTATGTAACGTTACCGGAAATGATATACCGGTTTTGTTAGAACTTTTCACAATTACATTTCATTATTTATTAATATACGGTCAGAGAAGTGTTCCGGCAGCGGGCACAGTCGATCTGTAGATTCATATCATCACTATTATGCCTGCAAATGCAACTGATTTCACAAAGGTGCTGTCGCAAACAGTAACGAGGCTTTCGGAGACATCTGTGTCGTTGAACAATGATCTTGGCGGATATGGACATGTGCTTCCGTCGGTCGTAACAATAACGGAAATCATAAAAACACTGAAACAGTTGCTTTTTCCTGAGTTTTTCTACAACAACAAACCGTCGGAAGAAGCGATGAAACACTATCATATAGGTGTGGATGTGGATCGGCTGTTCTCTTTGTTGCAAAGGCAGATAGCCTGCAGCCTGCATTTTAATCCTGCAACCGTAGCTGTTGTAGATGGTATCGAGTCGGTATCGGGCGATGTGGCAGCAAGGACAATATCGGAGCTACCGGAGCTTAAAAGGATGCTTTATACTGATATACGTGCGATATTCAACAATGATCCGGCAGTAGGTAATGAGGCAGAGGTGATTTTGTGCTATCCGTCGATAAAGGCTATGCTTAATTATCGGTTCGCACATCTGCTGCATAGACTCGGAGTACCTCTGTTGCCGCGAATAATTACCGAAATAGCTCACTCGGAAACCGGAATAGACATACATCCGGGAGCCACGATAGGGGAGTATTTCAGTATAGATCACGGCACGGGTGTGGTGATAGGCGAGACTTGTATAATAGGATGTAATGTAACGGTTTATCAGGGAGTGACTCTTGGCGCAAAAAATTTCTCGCTTGACAGTAACGGCCATCCGGTCAATGTGCCGCGTCATCCGATCATAGAGGATAATGTGACTATTTATTCCAATGCATCGGTTCTTGGCCGCATTACTATAGGCCATGACACAACAATCGGCGGCAATGTGTGGGTTACACATGATGTTCCGCCATATTCTCGCGTGCTTCAGGGGCAGCCGCGTTCTGAGATATTTACCGATGGAGCCGGTATATGATTCCTGACTTCTTTATGGAACTATTTATTAAAGACTGAAATGAAGATTGCAAAAAGTCTATCTGATCTTATAGGAAACACACCTCTGCTTGAGGTGTCGAATATTGAAAAGAAGAAAAGGACTGTGGCCCGACTGCTTGTAAAACTTGAGAGTTTCAATCCTGGCAGTAGTGTGAAAGACCGTGTGGCTCTCGCAATGATTGAAGATGCCGAGGCTTCAGGTGTTCTAAGGCCGGGTTCTGTAATCATTGAGCCGACATCGGGCAACACAGGTATCGGCCTCGCGTGGGTAGCTTCTATCAAGGGATATGAGCTTGTTCTGACCATGCCTGATACTATGAGTGTAGAGCGCCGCAATCTGCTGAAAGCTCTTGGTGCGAGACTTGAGCTGACCTCCGGCAGTGAAGGAATGAAAGGTGCTATACGTCGTGCCGAGGAGTTGCGTGAGGCTATTCCGGGTGCGGTGATACTACAGCAGTTTGACAATACTGCCAATCCCGGGGCCCATTATCGCACGACCGGACCTGAGATATGGAATGATACTGACGGAGAGGTTGATATTGTGGTCGGTGGAGTAGGTACCGGCGGCACAATATGTGGCACGGCACGATATCTTAAAGAACAAAAGCCTTCGGTGAGTGTGGTTGCTGTCGAGCCGGCAGCTTCGGCTGTGTTGTCGGGCAACACTCCGGGTGCGCATAAACTTCAGGGTATAGGAGCAGGGTTTGTTCCAGGAAATTTCGATCGCAGTGTGGTTGATTCCATAGTGTCGGTTGACGACAGGGACGCTGTAGCAGCGGGTCGATTGCTTGCGGCATCCGAGGGTGTGCTGGCTGGGATATCGTCGGGTGCTGCGTTTCATGTGGCTCTGGGGCTTGCATGTGCTCCGGAGAATACTGGCAAGACTATAGTTGCCATATTGCCGGATACAGGAGAACGTTACATGTCGACAATCCTGTATGCTTTCGACAGTTATAAGGTTTAGTTCTCGTCAGGCTATTAATTATAGTGCGGCGATGTTATTTGCATCGCCGCACTATAATCTGACATGACAGTGGCCGGATTTTCAGAACTCAAATTGTTCAATGCGCATTTCACCGTAGAGTTGCAACTCAGGTACGAGTGATGTGAAGTGTGGAGCATTCATGTGTGCTTCAAGCGAAGGCGCGTCCTGCCAGGTCTCGATGATCATATATTCGCCGGGACGGGTTGTTGATGCGAGCATGTCATAGCTGATGCAGCCTTTGTCGTTGAGCGAGGCCGTTACAAGTTCTTTTCCTGCTTTTTCTGCTGCTTCTTTGTGTGCAGTGTCGGTCAATGAGTAGAATACGTTAAGTCTGAGCATAGTCTATTGTTTTTTAAGGATTGTCGTGTATAATATCACTGTTGTTGTTTGATTCAAAATTAGGCAAAAATTATTAATTTTGATGTCAGATTATACAATGAATATAAAAATCACATGTTGCCATTAAATATATTGCTCAACGCTGTTTCCGGTGCGCCGATTGAAATGGATATAAACGGTCTTATATCGGATCTGGCATTTATACTTTTGCTTGGAGCAGTAGTCACACTTGTGTTTAAATGGATCAGGCAACCTGTGGTGCTTGGATATATTGTCGCCGGTTTTTTGGCGAGCCCTAATTTTGAGCCTCTACCCTCTGTAACCACTGCGGCCAACATTGAATTCTGGGCGCAGATAGGAATTGTCATATTGCTGTTTTCACTTGGTGTCGAGTTCAGTTTCCGCAAACTGATGAATGTCGGGGGAAGCGCGATATCGACAGTTATGATTATTATCACCGGCATGATGCTCAGTGGTATAGCAGTGGGGCATTTCCTCGGGATGAGTTTTATCGACTGTCTTTTTCTCGGCGGTATGCTGTCGATGTCGTCTACCACGATTATCATCAAGGCATTCACTGACATGGGGTTGCGTCAGAAGACATTTGCCGGCATAGTATTCGGAGTGCTTATCGTCGAGGATCTCTTTGCGGTATTGCTTATGGTGATACTGTCGTCCATAGCGTTGAACAACAGTGTGGAAGGCGGAGAGCTTATAATGAGTGTCGGCAAACTTGTATTTTTTCTTGTGATATGGTTTGTGGTTGGAGTATATGTGCTCCCGTCGGTGCTCAACAGGGTAAGCCGTTTTCTCAATTCCGAAACATTGCTTATTGTATCGATGGGACTATGCCTCGGTATGGCTGTTTTTTCGGTCGAATGTGGTTTCTCGCTCGCACTTGGGGCTTTTGTCATGGGTTCGATACTTGCCGGCACGAGCTATGCCGAACGTATAGAGAAGGTGACAACTCCGGTCAAAGATCTGTTTGGAGCGGTATTTTTCATATCGGTTGGCATGATGGTGCAGCCGTCGGTGATTGCCGATTACTGGGGCTCTATACTGTTGCTGTCGGGTGTTGTTATTGTCGGCATGATACTTTTCGGATCAATCGGACTGCTGCTTACCGGACAGACTCTCAAGGTGGCCATAGAGGCAGGATTCTCACTCACGCAGATCGGTGAATTCGCATTTATCATCGCTTCGCTCGGCATGAGTCTCGGAGTGCTTGACGCCACTATATATCCGATTGTTGTAGCGGTATCGGTCATAACAACTTTCACTACACCTTATTTTATCAAGATGGCTAATCCGTTCTACCGGATTGTTGTGAAAATACTGCCACACAGGCTTCATTTTCTGCTTGAGCGCTATACAGCCGATGCCAAGGAGGGAGCTGTTTCGGCGCGCAAGGTATGGGCTACGCTGTTGCGCCGTTATCTGTGGCGTTTTATGCTTTATTCTATAATAATTATCGCTATTGTGGCGGTAGGTATTGTCTATTTTGTACCGTGGCTTACAGACATGCTTGGCGCGTGGGGCAAATTATGCGGAGTTGTTCTGACGCTTCTTGCAATGTCGCCGTTCTTGTTGGCTCTGTCGGGTCCTGTCAGCAAGAAAATGGAGGTTGAAATGCTTGAAAGCTATCATAGTCAGTATCGTGTGCCTATGGTGGTGATGACGGTGTTTCGAGCGGTCGCCGCATTGTTTTTCGTGATTTACTTTATCGGACACAGTTATGGATATGTAATCGGTGTGGTTGCCGGCATAGCCATAATGGTGCTGTTGTTTGCTGTGTTCCGCAATCAGGTGAAACACAAGCTGCAGACCATCGAGAGCAAATTCATGAGCAATCTCAATGAACGTGAATTGCGACGCACGGGTAAGAATTTCAATCTTGTCAGCGATCTTCACCAGGCGGTCATACATGTCGGACTTGGAAGTCCGTACCTTGGTATGCAGCTGAAAGATACCGATCTGCATTCTAAGTATGGTGTGAATATACTAAATATCCAGCGTGGAGGTGAGTTTATACCTGTCCCGTCGGGCGACACACGCCTTTTCCCAGGAGATGTGGTAGGTGTGGTAGGTACCGACTCTCAGATAGAGAGCATACTTCCGCTACTTGAATGCGAGCGCACGGATACGCCTGTGGATATGGCTGATTCTACTGATTTTGACGTGGTTGCTCTGAAGGTGACAGGCTTGTCGCCGATTGTTGGCCGCACTGTGGCGCAAATCGATGTGCGTCGCAAATATATGTCGTTTATTCTGGCAATACAGCGCGGTGACGAGTATATCACCGATGTTGTCAACATACCATTCTGCGCCGGAGATACAATCTGGGTCGCAGGAAATAAAAAATATTACAAAAAACTTGTCATGTCATGAGCAGGAAAAAACCGCTCCCGCTACTACAGGATATCGAGATTACCGGGGTTGCCGCAGAGGGTAACTCTATTGCAAAGGTTGATGGCCGTGTTGTGTTTATCCCTTATGGCGCTCCCGGGGATATAGCAGATGTGCAGCTTACAAGAAAGAAAAATTCATTTGCCGAGGGACGCATAACGGAAATCAAGCGTCGGTCGGATCTGCGTATAGAACCTAAGTGCGGTCATTTCGGGGTGTGCGGCGGATGCAAGTGGCAGCATCTTCCCTACGATTACCAGCTGCAGTTCAAACAACAGCAGGTTGAAGATGCCCTCACTCGCATCGCCAAGGTGGATATGCCTGGAATCTCACCGATTATCGGATCGGAGCGCATATGGGATTACCGCAACAAAATGGAATATACATTTTCCAATAAAAAGTGGCTCACATTTGAACAGATGCATAGCGGAGAGGAGTTTACCGACCGTGATGCAGCCGGTTTTCATATTCCGGGATCGTTTGACAAGGTACTTGATATTGAATGCTGCCATCTTCAGTCTGACCTTGGAAACCGCATACGTCTGTTTATAAGAAACCTTGGTAAGAAGTATGGATGGGAATTCTATGATCTGAAGCAACAGGTGGGATTTCTGCGTACGTTGATGCTACGTATCCTTGATACAGGTCAGGTAATGGCGGTAATGTCGGTAGGAGAGGATGATCCCGAAAAGATAAAGGTGCTTATGGAGGCCGTGGCGGCTGAGTTTCCTGAGATAACGTCGCTCAACTATGTGGTCAATCTTAAAGCCAATGACACGATAACCGATCAGGATATATTGTGCTGGCCAGGATCAACACCTTATGTGGAAGAGGAAATGGAGGGACTGCGTTTCCGTATAGGTCCAAAGTCGTTCTATCAGACCAATTCACGGCAGGCTTACAGGCTTTACAGCGCAGTGCGCGATCTGGCGTCTCTCGACGGTACACAACTTGTGTATGATCTTTATACCGGAACAGGCACGATCGCAAATTTTGTGGCGCGGCAGGCGCGGCAGGTTGTAGGTATAGAGTATGTGCCTGAAGCTATTGAAGATGCAAAACTTAACTCACAGGTCAACGGCATAGAAAATACGGTCTTTTACGCTGGAGATATGAAGGATGTGCTCAATGCTGATTTTATCGGACGGCATGGTGTGCCTGATGTGATGATTGTCGATCCTCCGCGTGCAGGTATGCATGCCGATGTTGTCGCCACTATACTTGCCGCATCTCCGCGACGCATAGTGTATGTGAGTTGCAATCCGGCGACACAGGCGCGTGACATAGCTATGCTTGACGTGGCATATCGTCTTACGGCGGTCCAGCCGGTCGACATGTTCCCGCATACACATCATGTAGAGAATATAGCGGTGCTTGAGCTCCGCTGATACGGTATCTGATTTGTACGACAAGCGGAATCCGACACGGGTTCCGCTTGTCGTTTTGCTTTTCATGCAGGTAGTGGCGGATAAGAAACGTTAAATAGCGGAGTGCCCACGAACACTGGGCTACTCTGTGACGTTCTGATTTTGAAACGAGTTGAAAAGGCTTACAGCCTTAGTCTCGGAAATATAATTTAATTAACCTCTGAAATACTATATGGTAATGAATTACACCCAACCTGAACTACCTTACAAGCGCGAGGCCCTCGAGCCGATCATCAGCCGTGAAACTGTAGACTATCACTACGGTAAGCATGAGAAAACCTATATAGATAATCTCAATAATCTTATCGAAGGGACAGAATGGGCCGATATGGCTCTGGAAGATATAATCCGCAAGGCGGAGGGGCCGCTCTTCAACAATGCCTCGCAGGCGTGGAACCACATACTTTACTTCTTCTCTTTCTCTCCCGATGGAGGCGGAGAACCTGACGGCGAACTCGGCGAAGCTATCAAGAAACAGTTTGGCAGTTTCGAGGAATTCAAGAAACAGTTTGAGGATGCAGGAGCCAAGTTGTTTGGATCGGGATGGGTATGGTTGTCGCATGATGATCAGGGTTCGCTTTTCATTTCGCAGGGCAGTAATGCTGAAAATCCGCTCACCAAGGGGCTTACCCCGATACTCACATTCGATGTTTGGGAGCATGCCTACTATCTCGACTATCAGAACCGCAGAGCCGAATATCTGAAAAAACTCTGGGATATTGTCGATTGGGACATGGTGGCATCCCGATACTGAATATCAACTGACACAATTAAATAAAGAAACATAATTCTGACAAAAATATTTGATTGTCCCTGACAAGTGTCAGTGAAGTTGTAAGCATTAATTGTAAGCATAATGTGATGAATGGAGAGAGAGGTACTCGTGAGAGCCCCTCTTTTTCTGCATGGTCACTGACGGTCTGTTGTTCCGGTCTATTGATGTTGTTGAGACATCAGCCTGGCAGAGGTATCGCGTAAACGTGACGCCTCGACTGCATCGGTGTATTCATTTATTGAAAGCCGGTGCAGTCGCATTGTTTTAAGGTCGTCATAGGATATAATGACAGGAATGACTCCATCGGGAATATATCCGGGTCGGGAGCGGGACAATACCGACAGGTATCTTTCCGCTTCATGTAAATTGGCGAATCCTTGTACGGTGATTATGGACTGATGATCCAGTGTAGTAGCCTCAATGTCAAAGTCGCGCACTGAGAATGCACTGAAATTATATCGTGCGATATCATATAGAAGAATATTGGCGTTTACCGAGTCTTTGTCGAAAGCAAACAAAAGCACATGTTTGCTTTCCGGATCTATTGTGAAAAGCGTATCGTTTGTTGTGGCTGTTTCGGGGGCTCGGGTGAAATGGTCGACTGTATCTGATGTTTCTGTCCACATCATAGGCTTTACATTCTCTCTGGTGCCGCTGCCGGGTGTCATACCACTGTCGAGAAGTCGGAGCATGTCGGTGGCAATGGGCGCCATCTCTGTTTCAGGATAGGATTCCGCAAGATCTTTCATTTCGTTTCCGAACAGGAGGGAGTTGCCTTCTGCTCCGTAGGCAAGCGCATTGAGGAATTTCAGCTTCGGTAGGATTTCAGTTGTTGATCCATCGGATGTCGCTGAATTATACAGTTTGTGTACCGAATCGTTTGCATTGTTGAGGTAAGCCTTGTAAGCTCGGTCATAGAGTGTTTCGGCAGCAAGCAACTTAGCCCGTTTCCGATTTATGTAGTCGGGGGCTGCCATTTCTTGTCCAAGAGGGGTGTCGCCAAATTCACTCAGTATAATCCTCCGCATCGCTTCGGCTTTTTCTTTTTCGTTTTTGCGGGAATATAACAGGTAAAGTCCTTCACAAACTTCAATCCTGTGAGGTGACATGGGAAATCTGCTGATAAGCTCTGACCACGCCTGTTCGGCGGCAGTGTAGTCATCGAGGCGGTTGCGAAGAATCAAACCTATATTGTACAGACCGTCTTCTATTATGCTTTTAGCATGGTCAAGGCGTTCAGGAGTATCAGGTATTGATGCGAGATAGTATTCCGGATCATCGGGCATGGTTTCCTGTAATGTGTCATTTAAAACCATGTTTTTGATTATCGGTCGGGTGCTGTCGGTCGGTTTTGAGCCGGAATGTATACTTGTGCCTTCTTCAAGTCCGTTTTTTCCGGAAAGACGCCAGTTGTCGGTAAGCGGACGGTTGCCCCATATTTTTCTGAACTGTTCCCGACCGGCTTTCACGAGAGCCTGATTATAGAAAAACCATGATATATCCTGTTGTGGCACGTCGAGGGTTGCCGGCGGTTTTGATACTGTGGCGATCTGTTCTGAGGAGTAACCATAAGCTGTTACGGTGTCGTTACTGAGGATATGGCGATATTCTTTTGCAAGCCGCTTGGCTGTAGCCAACTGTTGAGCTCGGCTCATCATTGACAATGCTATCAGCGAGTCCTGAAGATGGATATTTTTGGCGTATGGGGAGATCTCGTTGAGGGCTTCGGCTTTTTTTAGTATAGAATCAAGGTTGCTGTAGTCGGCCGGTAGAAACGGCAGTGCTGCGTTGTAGCAGTCAGAAGCCAGAGTATATTGTGCGTTTTTGTAGTATAGTGCTCCAAGTGACAGACTGGCTTTTGCTTTATGGAAACTGTGACGGGTACTTTTTTCTATAGCCAGTGCATAAGAGCGCATTGCAGCGGCAGTATCGCCTTGGATTATGTACAGATTGCCTATAGCCTCATGAATCTGGTCGAGAAAGTCGGTGTTTGAGCCATATCCGGCGAATTTTTCTAATGATTTTATTTCTTTTGAAGTTTCCGGTAGAGGTGTGGCACGGCTCATGGCCATGCGGGCATTGAAACGTGTGGTATAATCTGTTGTAAGGTCTCTTTCTATTTTTTTGAAGGTCTGGTATGCGTTGGCCACGTCGCCGCTGCGCTCCATAGTCTGTCCGAGGAGATAGCGTAGTCTTGTTTTTTGCTTCCCATGGCTTAATTCGATAAGCTGTGTTATTGATGCTACGGCTTCTTTATATTGACTACGGCGCAAGTGCAGAGATGACAGAGCGGTAAGGTATACAAGTCGTAGCTCTTTATTTTCCAGTTGATCAGGTGCGACTCTCTCCAATGCCGACTCCGCTTCATAGAGTCGATTGAGTGCACAGTAGGAGAGTGCTTCCCATGCGCGTGCTTCGGCGACGATGCCGGGTATCCATTTGAAATGACGTGATATGTATAGAAACGTGTTTGATGCTATTGCGAAGTCGCCGTTCATGTACTCGGCACGTCCGAGCATAAGCCATGAGTTATGAAGAAACGGATTGTATTCCGTGCGGCGTTTCCATTCGCGCTGTTCTGGAGTCGATGAAGATCCGGCCGGTTTTTTCTTTATTGACCGGAGCTGGATCGCTTTTTGAGCTTTCTCGATAGAGCGTGTAAAATCGCCAGAGGGTTGCTCCTCGCCATCTACACCGCGAGCTTCGGCAGGGTGAACAAACAATATCCGTGAAAAATCATCGTGATAGTTACGCTCCATATCGTCGAGTGTTTCACGGTAGTGCTTGTCGCCGTTGTAGTGGATATTGTAGCGCGTGATAAAAGCCTGGTAGTTTCGTGTGGCAGCAGTGTTGCGTGCAGGTGTGCAACCGCATGGCAGCAATAATGCAATCGAAATTACCGCAATAATACTTAAAAACGATTTAAGACGCATGTAAAAATAAACGCATCAAGCATTCATTTTATTGCTTTAGGACTTGTAGTCGGGAAATGTCACACTTCTAAAGAAATGCCCGTAGCGCGATTTAATGGCATCGAGAGAAGTAGCCGAGGCTGGCGAAAGATGGTGATTTAGTGTCGGTAGACAGATTTTCTGATTTTCAGGCACGAAGTTACCGTAGAGTTCAAATTCGGAGAAACCGGAAATTTCGTTGCGGTCTACTGAGTCGATGATAGCTTGGTCCCAACTTTTCCCCGGATTTGACGTCTCGATGAGTCTGTGCAGATTTGAAACATTATCCCGCTTAAATACCATTTTGTGGGAAACATAGCTCAAGCGTCCGATAGGATCAAAACCGATTAGACGGCGAATGTTGTCGTAGTAGGGAAGATGGTGTTCGTAGCTCTGATAGAATACACTGTTTCCGTCGGCGGTTATGAATGTGTGAGGACGTAGGAGCACGTGATCGGCATCTATAGTGATATAGTGGTCAGAGGTGCCTATACGTCCCGACAGTTTAAGTAGCTGCTGGAACAGCCATCCGCTGCGGTCTTTTAGATCGTGGCCGATTTTCAGATCAATCTCTGTGGGACCGTAGCCAAGGATTTCTCTCTCTTCAATGAACTGCAATTTGTTTTTGCGGCAGAACTCCTGTACGATTCTATCGGTACTGTTGGCTACAATGTATATTTCCGATATGATATGCGGTATATTGGCACGCAGTCCGGAAAGGCAAAGAGGGATTATCGCCAAGTCCTTGGATATTACAGGAATGATAATATCCACTTTTGTGTCGCACTTTGGTTGTGGATCGCATGATGTGAATGCACGATACCAGTAGAGTCCCTTTCTTTGCAGTTTGCCAACAGAGAATCCCATTGCCATTTAGCGTTAAAGTGAAAGCTCTTCGCGCAGAAATGGTGCCGTCGGAGAGTCGCCGGCCGCAATTTCCTCAGGAGTTCCGGTAGCGACGATGCTTCCTCCTTCGCGGCCTCCGCCGGGGCCCATGTCGATTACATAGTCGGCTTGTTTTACCACATCGAGATTATGCTCGATCACAACTACGGTGTTTCCCTTGTCGACAAGACGGTTGAGAACATTCATCAATACATTTATATCCTCAAAATGTAGTCCGGTCGTAGGTTCGTCAAGTATAAAAAGAGTTTTACCGGTATCGCGGCGTGCAAGTTCGGTTGCAAGTTTCACGCGCTGGTTTTCACCTCCCGAAAGAGTCGATGACGGCTGTCCGAGTTTGATATATCCAAGCCCTATTTCTTTGAGAACCTTGATTTTGTTAAGAATCGGCGGGATGTTCTCAAAAAAATCAACAGCCTGATTGATCGTCATGTCAAGTACATCGGCGATCGATTTTCCTTTATATCTTACTTCGAGAGTTTCGCGGTTGTAGCGTTTTCCGCCACATTCCTCGCACGGCACGAGCACATCGGGCATAAAGTTCATTTCGATCGAGCGGTAACCGTTGCCTTTGCACACTTCACAGCGTCCGCCCGACACGTTGAATGAGAAGCGTCCCGGTTTGTATCCGCGTATTTTAGCTTCAGGAAGCCCTACAAAGAGATTACGTATGTCGGTGAATACGCCGGTATAGGTGGCCGGGTTAGAACGTGGCGAACGTCCGAGTGGCGATTGATCGACACTTACGACTTTGTCGATATTCTCAATGCCGTTTACGCTTTTATAGGGGAGGGCTTGTTCAAGTGAACGGTAGAAATGTTGCGATAGAAGTGGAAGAAGTGTGCCGTTGATGAGTGATGATTTTCCGCTGCCAGATACGCCGGCCACACACACGAGTTTGCCTAGCGGCAGATTCAGATCAATATTTCTGAGGTTGTTGCCGGTGCAACCGAGAAGCTGCAGCGTCTTTCCATTGCCTTTGCGTCGGTCAGATGGCACAGCAATCACTTTCTTTCCCGATAGATATCGGGCTGTGAGCGTTTCTGTCTTGAGCATATCGGACGGAGTGCCCTGAAAGACGACTTTGCCTCCTTTGCGTCCTGCTTCGGGGCCGATGTCGACAATGTAGTCGGCTTCCTCCATCATCTCTTTGTCGTGCTCTACAACGATTACTGAGTTCCCGTTGTCGCGTAACTGTTTCAGGGAGGATATAAGACGGCGGTTGTCGCTCTGGTGAAGGCCTATGCTTGGTTCGTCAAGTATATAAAGCACATTTACCAGTTCCGAACCCATCTGTGTGGCAAGTCTTATGCGCTGGCTTTCGCCTCCCGAAAGCGACGACGATACACGGTTGAGCGACAGATAATGCAGCCCCACTGCTGTAAGAAATTTCAGACGGGAGCGTATTTCTTTAAGGATCTCGCGGGCAGCTGCCTGCTCCTTGAATCCGAGGCCGTCGGCTGCGTTTTCAGTCCATTTCAGCAGATCGGAAATATCCATACGTGCAAGATCCGCGATGTTTTTGTCGCCGATAAAAAAATGCAGTGCCTGGCGGTTCAGGCGGTTTCCGTCGCATTCAGGGCATGTCGCCGATGTGAAATAACGGTCGCTCCATTTACGCGCTCCATCAGAGGCATCGTCGTTTTGCTGCATCTCTATGTACTTCATTATCCCTTCATATGAGAGAAAATAGTTGGATAGCGACAGAGAGCTGCTGTTTATGTTGAGTCGTTCGTGAGTGCCGTTCAGTATATCGTTTAGAGCTTCGGGCGGTAATTCGGAAATAGGGGTTTTCAGAGTCGCGCCATGCATTTGGCATATTGCTTCTATCTGAAGGAAAATTACCGATCCGTTAGGTTTGCCAAGAGGCACGATGCCTCCACGTGCTATCGATAGGGATGGATCGGGTATCACCTTGTCCATGTCGATGACATTGACTGTACCGAGTCCTTTGCATCGTTGACATGCACCCTGAGGGGAGTTGAACGAAAAATTGTGGGGCGAAGGTTCGGGATATGATATACCGGTTTCCGGATCCATGAGGCTCTGGCTGTAGTAGTTCACGGTATCCTCGTCCACGTCATATATGGCAAGCTCTTTGTCGCCCTGCCGCAGTGCTGTCGATATCGAGTCGCGCAGGCGGTCGGCATCTTTGTCGGCTATCCGCAGCTTATCTATGACGACTTCGATGTTGTGCGTCTTGTAACGGTCGACTTTCATGCCAGGGGTAATTTCACGCAGATGTCCGTCGACTCTTACATTCAGATATCCTTTTTTTTGCAGATTCTCAAATAGATCCTTGTAGTGGCCCTTGCGGGTTTTTACTATAGGAGCCAATATATAGACACGTCGGTCACGGTATCGGTCGATCAGCAGATCGAGGATCATATCCTCGGTGTACTTCATCATTTTGCGCCCGGTTTTCCAACTTATAGCAGTTGCTGACCTTGCAAAGAGCAATCGTAGGAAGTCGTAGATTTCGGTTGTCGTGCCTACAGTGCTGCGTGGATTGCGGTTGATGGTTTTCTGCTCGATTGCGATCACTGGACTTAGTCCGTCGATTTTATCTACGTCGGGCCGTTCAATTGAACCGAGAAGGTTTCGGGCGTATGCCGAAAACGTCTCTATGTAGCGGCGCTGTCCTTCTGCATATATTGTATCGAAAGCAAGCGACGACTTGCCGCTGCCGCTCAACCCGGTTATCACTGAAAGTGTGCCACGGGGTATTTCCACATCTATGTTTTTTAGATTGTGGACACGGGCCCCTGTCACTTTCAACTGTTCGTTTTTCTCGAAATCGTTATTTACCTTTTCTGTCATTGAAGCGATCTCACCTGGGGAATGCCGAGCCGATTCTGCTGCCGGATTCTATCCACTTTCTGTTAAACGTTTCAGGAGTTTGTTTTGAGCGGTAGAATTTATTTTGTATTGGTATTTTCACATCATATTTCTTTCCCGTTTTATTGGGGAGCGATTTGGCTCTGATCCATGGATTGGACTCGCGTACAAGTGCATAAGTAGTGCCATGGTCTTTGGCCCATGCCGCCCAGTCCTCAACCGGTCCGTTAACCTCTACAATGTCGTAGGCGATCGGCTGGTAGAGCTGATCGGCACTGAATCTGAATCCATAAGCCTGTGGATCCTCCATGATGAGTTTCGCAGCCATTATGCGGAACAGATAGCGCGATGTCTCTTCTACAAGATAGAGATCAAAAGGATCTTCCTGAAGCTGTGATTTCTTTTCGGTGGATATGCGTCCCATGCCTGCGTTATAGCTTACTGCCACACTGTTCCAGTCGCCGTAGCGTTTATAGGCGTCTTTAAGAAAGCGGCATGCTACTCTGGTAGCTTTCTCTATATTGTAGCGTTCGTCGACCCACTGGTTTACTTCCAATCCATATTCCTTTCCAGTCGCCGGCATAAACTGCCATAGTCCGGCAGCTTTTGCCGGGGAAACTGCTTTGGGATTCATTGAGCTTTCGATGGCTGCGAGATACATCATGTCGGCCGGTATCCCGTTTTTTTCAAGAATAGGGGCAATGACTGGAAAATAGCGGTTGGCGCGTTTGATCATCAGCATTGTCGTGCCATGTGTATAGGTCATTGCCGAGAGTTCGCGGTCAAGCCGCTCCCACATATCTATTCTGTCAAGTTCTATTGGTTTGCCCCATAGATTTATGCTTTCAGGCACTATCGGACTTTGTGTCACAGCATGTGCGTTAGGCGATTGCGGTTGTGCTGGTTCTGAAGGAATCTGATTTCCGGTCTGTGTGGCATGAATCCATATTCCGGTTCCGGCCAGAACTATTGCCGTTATAGTGATGATCAGTTGTTTGTTCATAGATTTTTGTGGAGTGAGAGTTTCGGTAATCTTATCGTTTTCCTGCTTGTTTTATTATTTCTTCGTCAGGAACGATGTAGATTTCAAGACGACGGTTTTTTGCGCGGTTGGCAATATTTGAGTTTGGGTGCAAAGGCTCGTCTGATGCCATAGCATAGCCTACAATCTGCTCCGGATGGGCTGAGTTCTTTTCAATAAAATCCATGACTGACTTCAGACGTTCTTCGGTAAGTTTTTCAAGATATGCTTCCGATCCGGTATCGTCGCTGTGCATCGCCATAATTATTTTAAAACGTCCGGCACTTTTCAGGTAGGCCGTGAATGGCTCCAATAACTTTTGTCCGGAAATTTCAAGTTCGGTTGTGTTGGGTAAAAACAGCTTTGAAGCCGGGATGGTTACAACCACGACCTCGCCATTACGCTCGGTCTCTACCTTGTAGCCTTGCTTTACAATCGCTTGCGCTTCACGCCGCATGTAATCGGCGACATTTTTGTGCTGCTTTTCTGAAACAACAGGATATGCCAGATTTTCAGCTTTAGAAACAGCATGTATGTCGGTAGGCGTGGTATCTCCTTTTTTCTTTTTTTGGGCTGTCGCATCAATGGCAGTGGAAAAAAGCGCAATGATACACAGGATGTTAAAGATTACAGATCGAGTCCTCATAGTCAAGTTCGGCTTTAACAATTGCCGGTGCGTCAGCAATATCGATTTTTGCAAGTTTATCACGGCGGAGCATTTTTACCACATATTCCGTGAGTTCCTTCTCGATATCTTCGGTGTCGTCGTCATCATTGTCTGGATCGAGCATCCCGTTTTGTTCGTAATAGTCATACATCATGTCTATCACGTTTAGAATCTCATCGGCAGGATATTTCTTTCCTTCAAGCCGGCTGTTTATAAATTCGACAGCTTTGTTTTCGTCAAATTCCATGATGTTGAAGAGAGTTTAGTGTTTTAATGCAGGTTAAAGATCAGAGATCAAGCAACCCTTCAGGAAGTTCCATCTCCAATACACGTGATTTTTCGTCGACCGTTACAATAAATTCATCGGCTATCGGAATGCGTACGGTCGATCCGTCAGGACGTTCTACTATAAATAGATAATTGATTGTAGAGGTGTCGATGTCGACAATCTCTCCTATTGTCTCGTCGTTGTCTTTTACTGTAAATCCTTTAAGGGATTCGGCATACCATCCTCCTGTCGCATCATCGTCACTGATCTCAAGATCGTCACGAAGCGCGTATATTGTTTTAAGTGACAACATCGACGCCTGACGTTCATCGGAAATACCATCGATTGTGAGAAGCACAGAAACGCCTTTCTGCCGCTCCGATTCAACAAAAAACGGAACAGGTATACCGTCGATCTCACAGAGAATACATTTCAGTTCTATGGTTTCGAGTCCTTCATAGTCAATTGTTGCTGTCAGTTCGCCATTGATGCCATGAGGCTTGGCGAATCTGCCGATTTCGATCAGGCTTTCGCGGGCTATCATTTGCGGTGACGTTTCTTGTTGCTTGTCGGCACGATCCTGAATGAGTGAAGACGATGCAGTTTCGGATCCAGGCGTATTTCTCCATGGGTCATTTCAGCGATATCGGCGAAAATGCGTGAGTCTTCCACACCGTCGGGGGTGATAGCCAGAAGCGATTTTTTCATCTGATCGGCAATCATGAAAATTAGCTGGTCTTTTTCGTCACCTGCGGGAAGCGATGCGGCATAGTTCATCATGCGCTCGACCATGCGGCCGTAGCATCTGAACTTCACGTTGCCTTGTGTGATGGCTACTTTGCCAGGCTTTGAGGCAATTTCCTCTTCTCCGACAGTACCTTCCGGCCAATCGATATCAGAGGAAAAACCGCTCATTATCGCCAGATGATCCCAGAATTTACTGTTGTCGCCCGGTGTTTCGCGAAGCTGAGGGAAAAGAATTCCCATGGTTTTGACAATAGCTGCTGCGGCAGCGTTGCGTTCGTCGCGGTCAGGCATACTCAGACAATGGTCGAGCATGTTCTGTATGTTGCGCCCGTATTCGGGCATACGCAGCGGCTTCTGATTTGTATTATATGTCAGCATTGATCTTTCGTGTAATTTTAAATCGTGTAAAATTACAAAAAAAATCCGGCTTTACGATCTTTCCTCAATCGACTTGAAGCGGTTGAGCTGTGCGAGAGACCTCATGAACTCATGCTCCAGGCTGAGATAAGCACGCGCGGCCTCAAGAAAAAAGTTAAGTTCTTCAAGGTAACGCAGATTGTCGAGCTGACCTCCCTGACGGGCTGTGGCAAGAAGCTGGGCATAGTTGTTGTCGCCGAACACATTGATGTAGTCGTCAAGTTCCTTTTTCATCGATGTGACGGAAGTGTGCAGGGCACGCATTCCGGCTATAGCCGACATGTGGCTTGCCTCGGCTTCAATCTGTGCCGAAAGGGCATTGGCACGCGCACTGTTGGCGATATGACGCCGCGAGTATATTGGAAGTGTCATTGACCCGCTGATACCGTTGAAAACCTCGCCACCTTCGCGTATAAATTTATATCCTAAGGAAAATTCAGGTGTGCGTGCCGACATGACAGCCGCTTTCCCTTCGAGGTTAAATGCTTCTGATTGCGCACGCAGCCAAGCAAGACGGGGATCATAGGTGTCAATGAGCTTTTCATATTCCTCTTCAGGGAGTATCTGTTCTTCAGGGACTGCTGTGATATCGGCGAGAAGCGTGCGGCATTCCTTGTTGCCTGTGACGCTTTCGAGCTGGGCATACAGGTCGTCGAGTATGCGTTTTGCTTCGCGAAGCGATGACGCTGCCGAGATGCGCTGTATCTCGACTTTTTTGACGTCAAGCATTGTCAGTTCACCTTGCCTGAAACCGTCGAGATTGCCCTTTTCAAGTTTGGTCATATGAGTCAGTATCTTGTTTTCGACATCTATTGTCTTACGTTGATAGACAATGTCGATCACAAGTTGTTCGATCTGAAGGATCTTGTCGGCAACAGTCGACTGCTCAAGGAGGTCGGCTGCGCGTGTGCTGGCATTTATAGCTTTGGCGCGTGCGCGATACACGCCCGGCCAGGCGAATCCCTGTGATATGCCGGCATCTATTTTATTGCCTACGTTGTTATGACTCCAGGCGTGCATGGCATCAACCGAAGGATTCTCAAGCATGTTTTCGGCTGCCTTAGACTCGGTTTCGGCCTCATTGGCGGCTACAAGCTGTTTTATTTCCGGACAATCTGCAACGAGCATCGAGATTATCCGGTCGTAATCGGTAGAGGGCTGCGCTGTCGACGTGAAAGCCGCAGCAGTAGCCAGTATAATAAGTTTAACGCGTCGCATTCTTACTTTTTTTAGTCTCGATAAACCTGTAGAGTATTGGCACAATATATACATTGAGGAATGTTGAGGATATTAGGCCTCCGAGTATCACGATAGCGAGAGGCGACTGGATTTCGTTTCCTGCCTCTCCGCCTCTGAGTGCTATAGGCACCAGCGCCAGTGCTGAGGTGAGGGCAGTCATGAGTATCGGTGTCATGCGGTCGACCGATCCCGAGATTATGCGCTCTCCGAGCGGCATTCCTTCGGCGCTGAGATTGTTGTAGCGCGACATCAGCAGCATGCCGTTGCGTGTCGAGATGCCTATCAGAGAAATAAAACCTATCACAGCCGGAATGTTCAGTTCGTTTCCTGTGATCCAAAGTATCAGTGCTCCGCCGATGAGTGCCAGGGGCATGTTCACCATGATCACGGCTGACTGGCGAAACGATTTGAATTCCTGGTAAAGAAGCATGAATATGAGTGCCAGAGCGATCACTGATGTAAGCATGAGGGTGCGTGAGGCCCGCTGCTCGCTTTCAAATTGTCCGCCATAGGTCACATAGTAGCCCTCTGGCATTGGCACATCGGCAGCTACCTCCGATATAAGTTGGTTCACGGCTCCACGGAGATCCCGACCCTCTACATTTCCTGAAATTACAAGGCGTCGCGCCACATTCTCGCGGTTGATGGTATTTGGACCTGATGTGGATATGACTTCGGCAATTGATGAAAGGGGTACTTTGCCTTCGCGTGTGTCGATAGGCAGATCCATGAGAGTCTCAATAGACGATCTTGACTCGGGTGTGAATTTGAGAGTCAGATCATAGGGAAGTCCGTTGTCATATACCTGCGACAGTACGTTACCGCCCATTGTCGTCTCGATGAAATCGCTTAATTGGGCAGGTGTCACTCCATAGCGTGCCAGCATACCGCGTCGTGGTTTTATATCGATCTGCGGACGTCCGGTCTGTTGCTCGAGATTTACGTCGACAATACCGTCGACTTCGCTCATGGTCTTTTTAATTTTCTGACCAATGGCATATAGTGTCTGCAAGTCAGGACCGAACACCTTTACTGCGATCTGGGCCTCGGTTCCCGATAGCATGGCGTCTATGCGGTGGGATATAGGCTGTCCTATTTCAATGTTTGCACCCGGTATGGTGGATAGCTTCTCCCTCACTTCTCTTGCTACGGCACCGCGCGTGCGGCCTTTGTCGAGTATATATGGGGCTTCGATTTCCGAAACATTGGAGCCAAGTGCGTGCTCGTCGAGTTCCGCACGACCGGTTTTGCGTGCCACAGTCCTCACTTCCGGAACTTCGAGAATGAGCTCTTCAGCGAGACGTCCTATGCGATCGCTTTCTTCAAGAGATATGCCCGGCAACGCGCTGACGTTAATTGTGAACGATCCTTCGTTGAACGATGGGAGGAAGCCTCGTCCGAGAGTAAACAGCACTATTGTGGCCAGTATGAAGATAATTCCTGTTGCTCCGAGCACCATGCGGGTGTGGCCGAGAGCCCAGTTCAGTGACCGTCTGTAGTGTTTTTTGAGCAGCCGGCTCAGTATAGGATCTTTTCCGAGAGTCTTGTCCTGATTCTTTGATCCGCCGAGCAGATAGCTGCAAAGCACAGGAGTGAGAGTGAGGGCGACGATTGTAGATGCGATCAGTGCTACGATAAACGACACACCAAGCGGAATCAGCATACGTCCCTCGATCCCGCTCAGAAAAAACAGCGGAAGGAAGCTGGCGATGATGATGAGCGAAGAATTGAATATCGGCATTCTGACCTCTTTGGATGCCTCAAAGACCACCTTTATGGTCGGCAGACGGTCGGCAGACGGTTTTTCGCGGTTTTCCCGCAGACGCTTGTAAACATTTTCAACATCGACGATAGCGTCATCAACTAGCGATCCGATCGCTATAGCGATACCGCCGATACTCATTGTGTTGACTGTAAATCCGAGCCAATGCAACACAAGCACCGACACGATTATAGACATCGGCAGCGCGACAACCGAAATAATTGTCGTGCGCATGTTCATGAGGAAGAAGAACAGAACTATGATGACAAAAAACATTCCTTCAAGCAGCGATTCCTGCAGGTTGCTTATCGAAGCGTCGATAAATGTGCTCTGGCGGAATATGTCGGTCGATACATGGACGTCGGACGGTAGCGACGGAGCAAGTGCCGCGAGTTCGTCTTCAATTCTTTCAGTCAATTCGATAGTGCCGGATCCGGGCTGCTTGTTCACGGTCAGGAGCACAGCGGGTTTGCAGCGTTCCGAAGCCATGCCGAGCACAGGTTCCTTGGCGCCGATACGCACGGTAGCCACGTGGCCTATTGTTATGGTTCCGCCGTCGGTTGTCTCTATCGGAATAAGTTTAAGATCCTCTGGATCGGTGGTTGATATTTCCCCTTTGATTAGATATTCCTGCCCAAAGTCATTGAGAATACCTCCCGATGCGTTTATATTGGAGTTTTCAAGTGCGGTTTCGAGGCTTTCAAGAGTCACCCCGTAGTGTTTCATAAGTCCGGGATCGGCAAGTACCTGGAACTCTTTTATGTCGCCGCCAATGACGTTTACTTTGCTCACACCTTTTATCGCTGTCAGGCGAGGGCCTATTATTCTGTCGGCCAATGTGCGCAAATCGGTCATTGATGTGGTGTCGGCGGTCAGGCCTATGATCATCATCTCTCCAAGTATCGACGACTGCGGGCCTATGATCGGAGTCCCAACGCCAGGAGGAAGGTCGCCGCTCATTTCTTGCAGGCGCTCCGACACTGTCTGTCGGGCATGATATATGTCCACACCCCAGTCAAATTCCACCACTACGGTTGAAAATCCTGTAGATGAAGTTGATCTTACACGTCTTACACCGGTTCCGCCGTTGACAGTTGTCTCGATCGGGTAGGTTACAAGTTTCTCTACTTCCTCGGGAGCCATGCCTTTGGCCTCGGTCATGACGACTACCGTCGGAGCGTTCAGGTCGGGGAAAATATCGACCTCGGTGCGCATAAGCGCGACCATGCCGGCTATCAGCACGACTGCCGAGAGCACCAGCACTGTTAGCCGCTGGTCAAGCGAAAACTTTATTATTTTGTTTAGCATCCTTCAGTCTGTCTTGTCTGATATCAATGTGAATGGGAGTGGCCTTCCGGAACTATACCGGCACTTTCTGCGAGTTTCACGTAAGCTACACCGTCGGTCACTACATTTTCTCCAGGTTTGATGCCTGAAAGTATTTCAACATTTCGGCCATCGGTTCCGCCGCGTTCTACTGGACGTTTTTCATAACAGTCTTCGTCGAGCTGGATATAGACAAACCATTTTCCCTGCTGTTCGCTCAGGGCTTCCGCAGGTACGGCTATGGCATTGTGCTGGCTTGCCAGTTTCAGATATGCGTCGACGTAGCCTCCAGAGGTAAGACGCCCGTCGCCTTCAAAGGTGAAAAGTACAGGCAGGTATCCTGGATGCTGGATGCACTCGATTGCTTCTCCTGCAAGCCGTCGGCCTTTCAGCTCTGAAAGGTCATAGGTTTTGCCTGTTTCGGGCACGACAATTGTGGCCGACATGATTTTCTCGTAGTTATCGCGCAGACGCCTTGGAAGGTCGGCGTGAAGCCTCATGGAAGTGTTGGCGACTACGGCAGCTATAGGTGCGCCGGCTTCCACATAGTCGCCTGTGTTGACATAAAGTGCGCTGATCGTTCCGCTTATGGGGGAGGCAGCCCCTGTTCCGGCGACAGATTTATTGCTGGAGACTGCAGCCTCTGCGCGTTCAAATGCCGAGCGTGCGTCATTGAAGTCTCGCGCACTTACGACACCTTTCTCATAAAGAGGCTTAAGGCGGTCATACTCACGTTTTGCCGCTTCATAGGACAGGTGTGCGCTCTCTGCATCGTCGCCGCCGGGCATTCCTTTTCGGCTGATTGATGCGATTGATTGTCCTGAGTTTACATGTATGCCTTCACTCATTCCGGGTGCAAGAGTGACGATACCGGCCGATTTGGCAGATATGACACGTGAGTCTGATGCCGACGTAAGTATTTCAGCAGTCACTTTCACTGTTTCCTGAAACGCGCTTTCGCCGGTTGCTGTTGATTTTATGCCGAGTCTTTCCGATTTTTCGGGAGAAATCATTATTACGTCCTCTTCTTCTGTTTCAGTTTCAGTGCCGTGTCCGTCGTGATCATGTGAATGGTCATGAGCCGGCTCATGATTGTGGGCCGGGGTGTGGTCATGATCATGTGAATGGTCGTGATTATGATTATGGGCGAGTTCTTTTGCCCCATTGTCGTTCTGGCATCCCCAAAAAGCAGTTGCCCCTATTGACAGCAAAGCGCATAGCAGCGCCTTTGAAAAGTGTCGCATAAAATCAAAAGTGAAAATTAGATACTCGGTCTGGAGTGCCCGGTTATGAACGGGCACTTACAAAGTAAGCAAAAAATCAGATACTTTATGCGGGTCAATAAAACGAAAAAGCCATTGGCACCGCATATTTGCAACCGGGTTGCAGCGCCAATGGCTTTTGAAAATAACTGTGATTATCGGTCTTATTTGTTTTTAGGTTTAGAGGTGATAAGACCGATAAAATGTTTCAGTATGTTGTCTTGCTGTTGCTTATCGCATTTAAGATAGTGCATGCGTCCATTGGGGTCGTCTGTCCAGATGGTGCCGCCATTATCATTGACGGTGATAGTACCCGGCTCCGACACGGTGAAGTAGCCTTCGGGGCCTTCTACGGCATAGAGAACTGCGGTAAGATCCCATGTCTGCCGGTCATATGGCATAGGCATAAACGCTTTGTATCCTTCGACAACCGGATGTATCTCCGTCCAGTTGAAATCATTTTCTATGCTTGATGCCGGGTACTTTATTTCTTCTCCGAGTTCCCACGGCGATACAATGATTTCGTTAGGCCATTCGCCAAACACTTTCTGAGCTGCAGGTATATCACGGTTTACATTGAATTCCGAGTGCTGCGGGTTTATGATGTTTCCTGCCATTACTACAAGGCTCTTGACCTTTTTGCCGACAAGCTCGCTACCTGTGAGAGGGCTTATGGAATCGCTTTTGGAGTCGAGCAATGCCGCCAGATTGGTTGAGAAGCCGACCGACACGACTGTGACCGATGAGTCGGGTTGTTCGGAGAGCAGGCGACGGTATAGTTCTACGCTTGGTATTGCGAAACCATCTGATGAGTGGCTTTCGGCAAAAGCGGGATTTCCGTTTTTGTCTTTCACCTGCATTGCCTTGTAGGCATAATTCTCTCCTCCGCGTGAGTCAACTCCGTTTTTCACATACCCCAGAGGTATGTCAGGATAGCCGTACCAGGTGGTAAGCGCATCGATGTATTCGAGTGAGCCATCGTCGCGTTTATTGGTCGATATGCCGAGCAGATCTATCTTTTCGGAATCGATGTATTTGAACAGCATGTCCATCGCGAGTGCGTCGTCAACATCGTTGCCCATATCGGTCTCAAAAATAATCCTGGTCGGTTCAATGCTGAGGATCTCCTCCTGGACTTTGCCGCTGTTGCTGTTGCATGCGGTCAGTGCGCCGGCGGCAAGCACACCGGCTGCAAACATTATTGATTTTCCCATAATGTGTGTATTAGTTAGCTCCTGAAATAATTATTGCTCCGAGACCGGCGATGAACAGTACGAACATGCTCGCCAGAAACCATTTGACAGTTTTAGACATGCCAAGAAATTCTTTCCAGACAAATATTCCCCATATTGCGGCGACCATAGGGGCACCCTGGCCGAGCGCATAAGATATCGCAGCTCCGGCTTTGCCTGCGGCTATATAGCTCAGAGCGGTGCCTATTGCCCAGATGAATCCGCCGAGCACACCTACCATGTGGGTGCCCATGGAGCCTTTGAAATATTCGCGGTAGGTGACTTTCTCGCCGACAAACGGGCGTTTCATCACAATAGTGTTGACCACGAAATTACTCAGGAAAATACCGCATGCAAAAAGGAAGAATGCCGTGTAGGGAGTCGCCATCGTAGGAGTGGGATTCTCAAAGTTGTCAAGATCCATTATAGCGGCGACAAACCGGTAGAAGAATGCCATGAGGACACCTGCGATTATAGCGAGAACAACCCCCTTGCGGCTGTTGCTGTTGTGGCTTTGTCCGGAAGAGTTGTGTCTGGCAGAGGCAATGGCGTTAAGGATAATTGCAAGCACTATAAGACCGACTCCGATGAAAAGTATTACCGGATCGCCTTTGGGAGCAGCGAAATAGTTGATAAACACACCAAGTACAAGTGCTATGCCGACGCCGAGGGGGAACGCGACCGTAAGTCCGGCAAGAGCTACCGAGGCTGAAAGCAGGATGTTGGAGATATTGAAAATTATACCTCCGGTGATTGCACTTGCGATATTGCTGCCGCTTACCTGCATCAGATCTTCTACGAAACCGCGGCCTCCGCTGCCGTGACTGCCGAGGGTGAAACCGAGTATGACCGACGTAAGCAGTATACCGATCACATAATCCCAGTAAAACAGTTCGTAACGCCAGGATTTACCGGCGAGTTTCTGTGAATTTCCCCATGATCCCCAGCAGAGCATGGTGATGAAGCATAGCACCACGGCCAGCCCGTAACTCTCAACGATAAACATGATTGTAAAGTGTTGTAGATGATTAGTATTTTAGGTTATCTATGTTTCGGTCACTGACGTTCGACTTCATGGCGGTGAGGTGTCGATTGCTGTGCTCCTGCTCGTGTCACTGATATCGCCGAGCAGCGGCATGCGAAGTCCACGGCCTCTTCTATCGTTTGTCCTTCGTTGATAGCAACGCACAAGGCGCCACAGAATGTGTCGCCGGCGGCAGTAGTGTCAACCGCTTTTACTTTATGGGCAGGGACAGCGGTGAATTTGTTGCCTTCCTTCACCAATGCACCTTTTGAGCCAAGTGTCATGATTACAGTGTCTACGCCGCGGTCGCTGAGTGCGGTTGCCGCGCGTCGTGCATCTTCGTCGGTTTCTACAGGAATGCCTGAAAGGATAGACGCTTCCGACTCGTTGGGTATGAGTATGTCCACATTGGCCAGAAGCTCGTCGGACAGAGGTTGGGCCGGAGCCGGGTTAAGCACTACTTTGCCTCCATGTTTATGCACTGTTTCGGCTGCATATTCTACCGTTTCGATTGGAATTTCAAGCTGCATCAGCAGTATATCACATTTTTCAAGCAATTCCGTCGCCTGGTCGATATCTGTTGACAATAACCGCAGATTGGCTCCAGAAGCAACAGAAATGCTGTTTTCCCCTGTCTTTTCGTCAACAAGAATCAGTGCCACACCTGATGGGGCCTCATCGTCTACAAAAACATAGTCGACATTTATGCCTTCGCGCCGATAGTCTGTGATAGCCTTTTGGCCGAACACGTCTGATCCGATTTTGGATATGAAGCACACGTTACCCCCCAGACGTGCAGCCGCAACAGCCTGATTGGCGCCTTTGCCTCCGTTGTTCATCATAAATTCACCGCCGAGTACCGTTTCTCCCGGTTTGGGCAGATGTGGTGATCTCACCACCATGTCGGTATTGCTGCTTCCAAGCACAACAATGTTTTTCAGGTCATTTTTCATGGTATTGTTATTTTCATGGTATTGTCTTGACAGATGAAATCTGTTTGCATCATTAAAGATAACCAATAATCGAAAAAAGAAATATAAATTATTCAAAAAAACAGTGATAATTTTCGTTGCGGTACAGTATTTTAAGCCTAAATGTTTTCGTGGTAAACAAAAAACATGGAAATAATAGTATTATATAATAAAAAATGTGTATATTTGCAGCGCAATTCGGGGCGTAGCGCAGTCCGGTAGCGCACCTGGTTTGGGACCAGGTGGTCGCAGGTTCGAATCCTGTCACCCCGACAAAAAGACAATTTGCATTTCCGCAGATTGTCTTTTTGTTTTATTTAATATTCAGTACAACGATGATATGGCGGCAGTGTAGCGTGATAGGGAAGCAGCTTTTCTGATTGCTTTCCATGTCTTGCGTCCTATTTCGTCCTCGAGGTATTCCCAGAATGGTTTTAGTTTGGACAGAATCTGTGATTCGCCGCAAAGTGTAGTTTCATAGTGGTTTATGATGCCGGTGTGTAGTGCAAGAATGTGGTCCAGACGTTCTTTGTGATCCCATATGCTGCCGTTTCGCCACTCGGCGATAAGCGACGGCCGGGCAAGTAGTCCGCGACCTGTCATTATTGTTGTGATTGAAGGGAATCTGCCGGCAATTCTGTTTATATCATCAGTTGTTTTTATGTCACCGTTGAACACGATTTTATGTGCGGTGCATTCGATCAGGCGATCCAGTGCTTTGAAATCCAGTTCTCCGCTATATTGCTGTCGCGCCACTCTCGGATGCACGGTGAGATGTGTGAGCGGCATACGGTTCATCACATCGATGCTTTGCTGCCATTCATCGGAACTATCGACACCGAGGCGCATTTTTGCAGAAAATTCAATACCTGCCGAGGCGTATTGGTGCATCGACTCAACGATTTCTTCAAGCACACATGTGTTTGCTATAAGAGCCGCACCACGACCTTTGCCAGTCTGTGGTGGAAACGGGCATCCCATGTTTAGGTCTATGGTCTTGTGTCTTTCGCGTATGAGAGTGTCAACAAGTATTGTGAACTCATCTTTGTCGCGGACAATGATCTGTGGAACCACAGAGTGGTTTATGTTGAGTGGAGAACAGGTATCCTTAAGATCACGTTGGCGCCCCTCGTTGCGTTCGACTCTTACAAACGGGGTATAGTATACGTCGGCCGCACCGTTGCGGCATCCGTAGACTTCAGCATGGAAATGCCTGTAGGAAGCTTCGGTATAGCCTTGCAGCGGTGCGGCAAAGAATTTCATTGAGGTTGCTTATTTTCGCAGATCGCCTTTGTAGAACATGAGTATTCGGTATCTGAGCAAGCACTCGTAGTGCGACTGTATGCGCTGGAGGGTGGTGCGCAGAAGTGTGTTTTTGCTTTGCTCAAATTCTTGTGGATTGGCGCGTCCGATATTATATTTTTCCTGCATTGCCTCAAATGCCGCGCGGTTTGCGGTTTCTGTCTCCAGTGCGGTAAGGTAGGTCTGTCGTGCACCGGTTGCCTTATAATAGGCTGACTGTATGGTGCGGTACAGTTCTGTTTCTGTCTGGTCGAGTTGGAGTTGTGCCTGAAGATGTTGCAGTTTGGCTTTTCTTACGGCATTTCTGGTTGAAAATCCGTCGAATAGTGGTACCTGAAGCGAAATGCCTATCATCTTTGAAAAATTCTCACGCATCTGGGTTCGGAATCCGGTGTTATTGAATCCGCTGACCGTATAGTAGCTTGAGTTGAGGCCTCCCATCAGCGACAGAGTTGGCATGTAACCTGATTTTGCGATCGAGATATAATTTTCAGCCGCTTTTATCGAGTTGCGAGAGGCAAGCACCGAGTTGTTGTTTATCATCGCTTCGCGGTAGATGACCTCGGCTTTAGGTATTATTGGCAGTTCGGTGTCGGCAAGAGGGCATACTGAGAAATTTTCTATGGAGCCGAGTTTCAGCAACTGGGCAAGATCAAGCACGGCATTAGTGTAGTCGTTGGTTGATGTAGCAACCTGCAGCTTGTCTTGTTCAAGCTGTGACTGGGCTTCCACAACATCTATTTCTGCTATTTTTCCTGCATCGGCAAGAGCTTTTTGACGGTCGCATTCATAGGCCGATAATTCGACCTGAGTGCGTGCGGTCTCCAGAAGTTCATGAGTGTAAAGCACCTGAAGATAACCGGATATTACATTCAGCGTTACATCATCCTTTGCCGCCTCTGCCTGATAAAGAAGTGTGGTAAGGTTGGTCTTGGCATATTTGAGCTGACTGATGTTGCGCATCTGAAACAACGGCATCTGAGCGTTTAGCCCGATGGAAAAGTTGGTCGTGTTGCGGTTGGCATAGGTGTTTTCCGATGTCAGTCCGCGGCCGAAGTTGACTGATTCCGAGGCAGAGCCGCTCACAGTCGGCAGGAATGCGTTTTTTGCTTCCGTGATGTCGAGTTCTCCTGAGTGCCTGTTCAGCTCCCGCTCTTTAACTGTCAGATTGTGGAGGATGGCATAGTTTATACAACTGTCAAGACTCCATGCTCCCTGTGCTCCGACCGGAAGTGCTGTGTCGGAGTTGTCTTGCGCAGATACTGCTGATGGCATGGCGCATATCGCCGCCAATGCCGCATATATGGCTTTTTTTAATATCATGGATCGGAGGCGTTAGTTGTTTTTACTGCCGCGAAGAGAATTTTCAGTTGTGATGTCGCCGCCTTTGACTGCGATGTTTACGCCGTCGGATATACCGGTGGTGATAGGTGTACGTTTGAAAACCTGTTTGCCTTCCGAAGCGGCCTTGTCCAGAACATAGACAAACGTGCTGTCACCTTCAAAATCAATGACACGTTCAGGTATGGTAAGCGCGTTTTCTTCCCGTTCGAGTATCACGGTTGCGTTGGCGCTGTAGCCTGCACGGAGCTCTATTTCCTGATCCACGTTTATGGCGGCTTTGATCTCAAAAGTGTTGGTACCGTTATTTTCTGTTGCCATAGGGGCTATTTTTTCGATTACAGCCTTCATGTTGCCGTTGGATATCGCTCCGATGGTAATTTCAACGTCCATTCCTTCCGATAGCATAGCGACTTCGGTTTCGTCGATTTTGCCGTTGAAGATTATGTCGCTCATGTCGGCTACCGAAGCTATGGTAGTGCCGTCGTTCATTGTGTTGGCCTGTATGACAGAACTTCCCACTTTTACCGGTACCTCAAGCACGAGACCTGAAATTGTGGCACGCACGAGGGTATTGGAACTTTTTGCATTGGAGGTCGAGATACCGTCGCGCACGATCGACAGGTTTTCTCTTGCAGCATCCAGTTCCTCTCTTGCCTGATCGAGAGCCAGCTGGTCTTTTTCAAAAATTTCACGGCTCTCAAACTTTTTTTCATATAACTCTTTTGTGCGGCTGAAAGTAGCCTTTTGGTTTGCGAGAGACAGTTCTGCAAGTTTCACACGGCTTTCTGCCGAAGCAAGCTGTCCTTCATCGGGCACGACTTTGATCTTGGCGATGATGTCACCCTCTTTCACCTGGTCGCCTGCCTCGACGTTGATTTCAGAAATTATGCCTGATACCTGAGGTTTAATCTCAATCTTGTCGCGGGGTTCAATCTTGCCTGTGAGCACTGTTGTGCGTTCGATTGAGCCGTTGGTCGGGCTTACAAGTTCGTATACGGTGTCTTTTTCACTTGAATTAATGAACAGATATACGAATGTGCCGATGAAGATCAGGGCGATTATCACCCACATGAGCACTTTGAAAAACTTTTTTATCGCAAATGTTTTCTGTATGTTCGTTTTACTTATTTATTTCTTGTTGAAACGCTCAATATGCGGCGTTTTATTTTGAGTTCATCGCCTCGATCGGTTTGATTTTCATCGCTTTTATTGCCGGAATAAAACCTGCCGCTACGCCGAGTATCATGAAGACGACAACAATCTCTACCGCTCCGTCAAAGCTGAGCATGAATTCAGGTGTGCCTTTCTCGTCGGTTGTGATTACCTCGACGAGATTCAGCACTACTGTCGCGAATGTTATACCTGCGATGCCGGCTACAGCTGTCAGCGCCATACCTTCCGACAATACCTGTGTGATGATGTCAGAAGGCTTGGCACCGATGGCGCGGCGTATGCCTATCTCCTGTGTGCGTTCCTTCACTATTACCCACATGATGTTGCCGACACCGATTATTCCTGCTATCAGCGTGCCTGCGCCGACAAATAATGCAAGGAGCGATATACCCATGAAAAGATTGTCGATCATCTGGAATGCTTCAGACACATCCATGAAAAACATCGCGTTATCATCATCGGGGTGCAGCATTTTGTGGTTTGAGGTAAGTATGCGCATGATCCTTGGTTTCAGTTCAGTAGGCGATATGCCTTTTTTGGCTGTGAACATGATGCCACCAAGATTTTCGCCTGAATTGAACGCTTTTCTGAATACACCTATGGGTGCTACTACCGAGTCATCGATCTTGCTGTTGATACTTATCTCGCTTGTCTGATATGCAACACCTACAATTTTGAAATATACGCTATTAACTTCGATGTATTCGCCGATGGGAGAACTGTGTGGGAAAAGTGAGCCTGCGATATTTTTGCCTATGACACATATCTTTTTGTTGAGCAGGTCATCGGATTCATTTATAAAGCGACCTTCCAGGACTATAGGTTCGAAGATTTTGCTGTATTCGCTGTCAATACCGGTTACTGTGGCTGAGGTCGACAGGGTACCCTTGCCTATGGTTGACTGGATACTTGACATACCGGTCATGACCTCGATTTCAGGTATACCGGCCCGTATGTTGCGTTGGTCAGTTACAGTAAGTTCCCACGATGTGCCTTTGTTGAATCCTTGATGGCTCATTGTCGTGCGGTTGGGGAATATGATGGCGGTATTGGTGGCAAATCCCTCGAAATTACGTCGCAGCATGTTCTCCATTCCTTTGGCACCCCCGAGCATCATCGCAAGCATTGCTGTGCCCCAGAAGATACCGAATGCCGTGAGAAATGTCCGTGTCTTGTTTCGGGCAAGTGTGGCGCCAATCTCTTTCCAGTTCTCTATGTCAAAAAAAGTGGTCTTCATCGTTATTTCTCTGGTTTTGCGTCGTCACTCGTCGCGCAATGCTTCGACAGGCTTGACTTTAAGTGCCTTGAGCGCAGGAAAAAGTCCTGCCATGCATCCGGCGATAATCAGCACGACAGTCACCTTTATCGCTATCGATATATCGATGCGGGCGTTTGATATAAAATCGGTCCCTTCGATCAGATTGTTGATCACCTCCATTATGAGGATGCCGGAAAAGACTCCTATGTAGCCGAAAAAGCCTGTGATAGCGACGCTTTCGGTCAGGATCTGTGTGAGTATGTTGCGTGGTTTCGCTCCGATGGCGCGGCGTATGCCTATCTCGTGTGTGCGTTCTTTGACTGACACAAACATGATGTTGCTCACGCCGATAATGCCCGACAGCATAGTAAACAGACCTATGATCCACATGGCAAGTTCAAGGATCCACATTCCTGCGCCCATCTGCAACTGCTGTTTAAACCGGTTCCATATCCGTACCGCGCCGTCATCGTCGGGTGCGAATTTATGGATGCGTGATAGTGTTCCTTTGATATCGTTTTCAGCTTTTGTGCCGTCTTCTTCGGTTTTTACGTTTTTAAGTTCTACTGCAAGCACATCGATCGACAAGTTGTAGCCATTGAGAGCCTTGGCGGTGGTGAACGGAATGTAGGTTTCCTGGCCGAATTTCGGGTTGATGACTCCGACTACCGTGAACGACAGATCTTTTAGTTTCACTGTTTTTCCGATTGATTCCTCAGGGGTCCCGAAGAGAATCGAGGCATTCTGTTCAGTGAGCACTACGATTTTGCGTTTCTGGTCAAGATCAAGCTGGTTTATAAAGCGGCCGTAGGTGAGAGGCGTGCCGCGTTTGGTGAGCTCATCAGGAAAAACGCCTTCATATCCGGTCGAGATATAGTCTTTAGGCGATGATATTGTGATAGCCGAGCCACTCATTGTCGATGATACCTGTTGCGCATAGTTTCCGTTCTGGCTTTCTACCGTTGCCAGATCCCGGTCCTTAAGATCGATATATCTACCTTCTTTTAGTCCGTTGTAGGCTTTAGAGGTGCGCCCGGGAAATATATTGATGTAGTTTGATCCCTGTGACATCACATTCTGCTTGAAGGGGTTGGTCACACCCTGCGACATGCTCAGCAGAATTATTAGCATGAATATTCCCCATGCGACCGACAGTCCGGTCAGAGTAGTGCGCAGTTTGTTGTTGCTCAGTGACTGCTTTATTTCTCTTGCAAGATCAAACATTTTCGTCGGGAAGTATTAGGCCGTCGGAGATGCGTATGATGCGGTTGGTCTTGGCTCCGACACCAGGGTCATGGGTTACGATTATTATTGTCATGCCTGCATCGGAGTTCAGATCTCTGAATACTTGCATCACTTCCTTGGACGTCTGGCTGTCGAGAGCTCCGGTCGGTTCGTCGGCAAGTATAATCGACGGTTTTGTAATGAGGGAGCGGGCGATTGCCACACGCTGTTTCTGACCGCCCGACAGTTCTCCGGGGAGGTGGTGGGCACGGTCGGCGAGACCCATGCGGTCGAGCTGTTCCATGGCGAGCATATTGCGCTTTTTGCGCGATACTCCCTGATAGAAAAGCGGCAACGCCACATTTTCTATCGCATTCTTATAGCTTATAAGATTGAACGATTGAAATACAAACCCTATAAGGCGGTTGCGCAGTTCGGCTGCACGGTTTTCACTCAGATTCTTGATAAGAGTTCCGTTGAGCACATAATCTCCTGAATCATAGTTGTCGAGAATGCCGAGTATATTTAGAAGAGTTGATTTGCCTGAGCCTGACGCACCCATGATTGACACAAGTTCCCCACGGCTGATTTCAAGATTGATTCCTTTGAGCACGTGGAGCGGCACTATGCCTGGATATGTCTTGTTGACATCGGTCAGCGTTATTATTGCATTTTGCGACATTGCTTGATCCTGATTGGTCTTCGGTTTTGTTATCGTTAATATAGACGTGGGTTGTAGCAAAAAAGTTACAATGCATGTCAAAAAAATCAGTTTATTCCGTCACGGCGCAAAAGAGCCTCTATGGAAGGCTCCTGTCCACGGAATTCGCGGTATAGTTTTCCCGGATTCTCCGATCCGCCTCGTTCAAGTATCGTTTTGCGGAATCTGGCGGCTGTCGCACTATCGAAAATACCGTTTTGTTTAAACAAAGAAAAAGCATCTGCATCAAGTACTTCCGCCCATTTATAGCTATAATATCCGGCTGCGTATCCGCCTGAAAATATGTGGTTGAACTGGTTTGAAACCATTGAGCCTTCTATGTCGTCGAATATTGTGACATCTTTCACTGCGTTTCTTTCAAACGATACTGCGTCAACGACCTCATCGGTCACAGAATGCCATGCCATATCAAGGTAGCCGAAAAGCAGCTGGCGTATGCAGGCGTATGCAGTGCCGTATTGCGATGCAGTGTTCATTTTGTCGATCATGACACCGGAAAGCATTTCGCCGGTCTTGTAGTGGCGGGCAAATGTGTCAAGAAAATCTTTTTCTCTCAGGAAGTTTTCGTTGAACTGCGACGGGAGTTCTACAAAATCGCGGTAGACGTTTGTTCCTGACAGTGAAGCATAGCGTCCGCGTGTGAGCAGTCCATGCAGTGCGTGGCCGAATTCGTGCAGAAATGTGTTGACTTCGCCAGGTGTCAGTAGCGATGGTTTTCCGGCTACAGGCTTGGTGAAGTTCATCACTATCGATACATGCGGACGTGAGTCTTTGCCGTCGGCATCGGTCCATTGCTCTTTGAAGTTGGTCATCCATGCGCCCGGGCGTTTGGTCGGCCGTGGAAAGAAGTCGGTATAGAGCACTCCGAGATAACTTCCGTCGGCATCTTTCACTTCCCAGGCTTTCACTTCGGGATGATAGACCTCTATATCATTATTTTCGGTCAGAGTTATACCATAGAGTCTGCCTGCAAGGTTCCACACACCTTCGATGACACGGTCAAGATCAAAATACGGGCGCATTTCCTCCTCGTCGTAGGCATATTCTTTCTCTCTGAGTTTATTACTGTAGTAACTGTAGTCCCAGGGCATGAGTCTGATATTTTCTCCCTCGAGTTCCGAGGCAAATTGCTTCAGTCTGTCCATTTCCTGTCTCAGAGGTTCGCGGTAGGCTGCTTTAAGCCTGTCGAGAAGATCGTATACCGCTTCTGGGCTTCCTGCCATGGTGCGGCGCAGCTTGTGTTCAGCGAAAGTTTTTGCGCCAAGAAGATTGGCTATGCCGAGACGCAATGCGGCTATGCGTTTTATGATTTCGGTATTGTCGAATTCGTCCTTTGTGTTTCGGCCGGAATAAAGTTTCCATAGCTTTTCGCGCAGATCGCGTCGAGTCGCGCTTTTCATGAAAGCGAAATAGGTAGGCTGGGCAAGGGTGAGGGTACAGTCATCATCGTTGCCTCCTTCCTCTTTCGCCAGATTGGCGGCCTCCTCGACAATGTGGGTCGGAACACCGTCGAGATCGTTTCGTTTCAGTTTTATACGATAGGTCTTGAGCTCATTGGTCACATTCTGTCCGAATTTTGTGGTAAGTTCCGACAGTTCCGCCTTCAGCTTCTTTAGGCGCTCTCGATCCTTTCCCTGCAGTTCCGCGCCTGACAGAGCGAACGAGTCGTAGGTGTTTTGAAGCAGCATTGCATCGTCGGTGTCGAGGTCGAGGGTGTGGCGTTGCTCATATACTGTCTTTACACGTTTCCAAAGGTTCTCATTTAGAGTGATGCGCGTTGAGAATTCCGATAGCTTTGGAGCCATTTCCATCGCTATTTCATCAAGCGCGTCGTTGCCGTCGGCATCCATCAACGGATAAGCCACACCAAGCACTCTGTCGAGTGTCGCGCCGCTTTTCTCAAGAGCGATGATTGTGTTCTCCATTGTCGCAGGCTCAGGATTAGATGCTATTGCGTCTATCTCGGTCAGGGCCTCGGATATGGCCGGTTCAATAGCCTCTTTGATGGTTTGTGGAGTTATTCTGGAGAATGGAGGTGTGTTGTGTGGAGTTTCAAATGTTTGAAAAAAAATGTTTGACGGACAATTATTACACATACTTTTGTAAATAAATGTGGAAACGTGAAAAATAATTTTGTTTTATGACAAAAGTATAGAAAAAGAGTGCACAGAAGATAATATTATTTATATTTGCATATCATTAATATTTCATAACACATGACCAATCGCATTATATCAATGGTGGCATCAGCAGCAGTGGCTGTGTCGATGACCGCTCAGACAGCTCCTGCTGCCAAGCAGGATTCTCTCGGATTCAAGTTTACCGATGTAAAGATCAATCCGACCAACTCGGTCAAGAATCAGGCTTCAAGCGGTACCTGCTGGTGCTTCTCGGGTACATCGCAGCTTGAGGATGAGATCCTTCACAAGGGTGGACCTTCGGTCGATCTTTCAGAAATGTACACTGTACGCAAGGTTTATGAAGATAAGGCTGACCGTTACATCCGTCTCGGCGGCACAGGCAATTTCAGCCAGGGTGGAGCTATCACCGATGTGCCATACGTGTTTGAGACCTATGGAGCTATTCCCGAATCGGCATATCCCGGCATCGCCTATGGCGAGGATTCACACATGCACGGCGAGTTTGAAGCTGTCATGAAGGCTTATCTCGATGCTGTTAAGAATCGACCCAACCGTCGCCTTTCAACAGCATGGAAGCAGGGTCTTCAGGGCATTCTCGATGCATATCTCGGCAAGGTTCCCGAGACTTTTGAAGTAGACGGAAAAACCTACACCCCTCAGACTTATGCAAAGAGTCTCGGTATCGACGCAACCGAAATCGTACCTTTCACTTCGTTCACTCATCATCCGTTCTATACTAAATTCCCTCTTGAGGTTGCCGACAACTGGATGTGGGAAGGTTATTACAACGTGCCCATGAATGAGCTGAAGGCTATTGTAGACAATGCTATCAGCAAAGGTTATACAATTGAATGGGCTGCCGACGTGTCTGAGCCCGGATTCAAGTGGCGCAACGGTTTGGCAGTGATGCCTGCCGATAAGGACGAGGCTACTCTCGAAGGCACCGAGCTTTCCCGTTGGGTGGCTCTCACTCCGGCCGAGCGTGCACGCGAGCGCTACAACCTTAACGGTCCCGCAAAAGAAATCGAGGTGACACAGGAGATGCGTCAGAATATGTTTGACCGCATGGAGACTACCGATGACCACGGCATGGTCATTGTCGGCTCAGCTGTTGACCAGAACGGCAATCCTTACTACAAGGTGAAGAACTCATGGGGTACCGACGGTCATATCTATGACGGCTACTTCTATGTTTCAGTTCCCTACTTCCTTGCAAAGACACTTTCTATCGGTGTCAACAAAAACGGTGTTCCTTCGGAGATCGCCAAGAAGTCAGGCCTGAAATAATCAGTCATAATAAATTTTGATGGCAACGGGTGTGTCTTCTTTTATGTAGGCGCACCCGTGTCTCATTCGGCAATAATAACCTAAATTATATCATACACGCAATGAAAAAGATATTATATCTTATCGCTCCGGTGTTGCTGGTTGCTTCATGTGGGGGCGAGCAGAAGCCAGAAAAGCCCGACACGATGGTTGTGGCTACCTACAACATCCGTCAGGCCAATCATGGTGATTCAGTAGCAGGAAACGGCTGGGGACAGCGTGCTCCCCATATCGCTGATCTTGTCAAATTCCATGGATTTGACATTTTCGGAACACAGGAAGGTTTCCAGTATATGCTCGAAGATCTTAAGAGCAATCTTCCGGGCTATGAGTATATAGGAGTGGGGCGCGATAATGGATCCGATGAAGGTGAGCATGCCGCTATTTTCTATAACACTGATAAGTTCGACGTGCTTGACAGCGGTGATTTCTGGCTTTCGGAGACACCCGACAGTGTGTCGTTCGGCTGGGATGCCGTGTGCCGCCGCATCTGCACATGGGGCAAATTCCGCAATAAGGAGACCGGTTTTACGTTTGTATATTTCAATCTCCACATGGATCATGTGGGAGTTGTGGCCCGTGCCGAGAGTGCAAAACTCATTCTTGATAAGATCAAGGCATTTCCGGAGCCACTGCCTGTCATGCTTAGCGGCGACTTCAATGTCGATCAGAATTCGGAGTCTTATAAGCTCCTCAATGAGTCGGGTATTATGCGCGATGCTTATGAGACATCGGAATTCATATATGCCAAAAACGGCACTTTCAACAACTACAATTCTCAGGCTTATACCGATCAGCGCATCGACCATATTTTCATGAGTCCTGAGTTTGAAGTGAAGAAGTATGGTGTGCTTACCGATACTTACCGTACGGAGAACGCTGAATCGGTAAAAGAGAATGCCGCCAATGCTCCCAAGGAGGTTAAGATTTCAAGATGGCAGGCCCGCACTCCTTCCGATCACTATCCTGTGATGCTTGTGGTTGAGACAAAAAAGGTTGAAAGCACGAAGTAAACAATAAATATTCTCTTATTGACAAAATGGGCTGCGTCACTTTTCAGACGCAGCCCATTTATTATAGGTCTATGGATGTGTGAGGTCCGTTATTTTATTGTGATTGCTTCGGGACCAGTGAAAGTCATCTTCACCGGTTTGATAAAGCCGTCTTCGTCAAATTCGAGCTTGTCGATGCATGTCGAACGTTCGTTGTAGTGCTTGATATCGAGTCCGCGGCGGTGATAGACGATGTAATAGTCATCGGTGCCGGGGATCTGTATTACGGAGTGATGTCCGGCGCCTGTGGCGATCTCAGGATCCTGCTGGAGTATCGTGCCTATACGTTCAAACGGACCGAGAGGGGAGTCGGCTATAGCGTAGGCTACTCTATAGTCAGGGCCGGTCCATCCGCCCTCCGACCACATGAAGTAATATTTGCCGTTGCGCTTGAGCATAAACGGTCCTTCCACATAATCCTTTGGAGTGACTTCCTTATATATATCGCCGTCGTCAAATTTGCCAATCGAGGTGAGGTCGTCATTGAGCTTCACCACATTGCAGTGACGCCATCCGCCGTAGTACATGTAATATTGTCCGTCATCGTCGAGAAATACATACTGGTCTATGGGCTGGGCGCCGTTGATGATCTTGTCGATAAGCGGCTTGCCTAAGGCGTCTTTAAATGGACCTTCAGGACGATCGGACACAGCTACGCCGATACCACCAAGACGTTCATTGTTCTGTATGTCGTTGGCACCGAAATAGAGGTAGTACTTGTCACCCTTCTTTACGATTGCGGGAGCCCAAAGAGCGTAATCGGCCCATTTCACGTCTCTGATATGCAGAACTTCGTTGTGTTTTGTCCAGTTTACAAGGTCGGGTGATGAGAATGCATCTAAGTGTGTCTGTAGGTTGTATTCCGGATTTCCGGCGTCGGTCTTTCGCTCAAGATCAGCTTTATACTTTTCCTTGTCGGCACCGTAAAGACGTGAAAGGGTGGGGTAGATCCATACTTCCTTTCCTATGACAATGCCTTCGGGATCGGCATACCAGCCTGGGAAAACCGGATTAATCGCACTTGCGCCTATTGCGGTTGCTGCCGACAGGCCTAAAGTTATAAACTTTAGATTCTTTTTCATTATTCGATGTCGTTATGATATTGATTCTTTGCAAAGATAAAAAGAATATCCGATGAAAAGAACATTGATTGCCGTTAGCTGTTCCGGTTTGTGTAATGTTATTTTTTTTCGTTAAAAAAGAAATGTGTTTTAAAACAAAATTAACTTAAATCAAAAGGTGTTGCATTGGCGAATGTAATTTGGCTATAAGCTTGCCATTATCATAAGCATATTGTTTTGCTATGAAATCATAGAGACCGAAATAATAAAAAATAACAGAATTTTTAGGTGGTTAAATTACTGTGAATCAGTCTATTTACCCCCCCCCCTAAAGCAGTCTTTATGTTTTAAAACATAAAAGCCTGATGTTAAAAAGCTTGCATGGCTCGTTAATAAACCGTAACTTGCTTGCGTATTAGTACAATCTTGGTACACTTCGTTTTGATAACGATTATTGTTTTATTATACCAATCATTACCTAAAATTATGCCAAAAAATTTGATTAAGGTTCTTGCATGCGGTATGCTTGCTGCCGGAGGTACTTTTACCGTCCAGGCGCAGTCTACAATAGCTGCAAACCAGCAAGTTTCAGCGTGCACCGGTACTGTTGTCGACTCAGAAGGCGAGCCGATCATAGGTGCATCCGTTTTGGTCGTCGGTACCTCGTCGGGTACTGCAACCGATTTCGACGGGAATTTTTCAATCCCCAATGTGAAAGCGGGCAGCACACTTCGCATAACAAGTGTGGGGTTTACGGCTGTTGATGTGAAATGGAACGGTACACCTCTCAACATCGTTCTCAAAGAGGATGCCAAACTTCTTGACGAGGTTGTGGCTATCGGTTATGGCACACAGAAGAAAGCTGACCTGACAGGTGCTGTTGGTGTCGTGAACGTGAATGATGCAAAAAAACTACCTCAGACCGATATCGCATCGATGCTTCAGGGTCAGGTGCCGGGTGTGTCGGTGCAGACATCCTCGCAGCCGGGCGCTACTGCCAACGTGCGCATCCGTGGTATCAGCTCATTTAACAACGTGGGACCTCTCTATGTGATCGACGGTCTTATTGTGAATGACGCAAGTAACATCAGCCCTAATGAAATAGAGTCGATGCAGGTCCTCAAGGATGCTTCGGCGGCAGCTATCTATGGTGCACGTGGCGCCAACGGCGTTATCCTCATCACGACTAAGCACGGAAAGAGCGGTAAGCCCACTCTCGACATTACCGCCAACTATTCATGGCAGCAGATGCCGAGCAAGATCGAAATGATGGATGCCAACCAGTACATGAAGTACAATGAGCTTGGCTACATCAATGCACAGATCGAATGGCCGGCAGCAGCCAACGGTGTTGTTCCGGGTTATATGCTCGCCAATACCGACTGGCAGAAAGCTGTGTTCCAGACCGGTTTCACGCAGGACTATAACCTCATGTACACACAGGGGTCAGAGAACATACACAACGCTATAGGCGGTGGATTTCTTGATCAGGAAGGTGTTATAGACGGTCCGAAATACAAGCGTGCCACATTCCGCGTGAACACCGACGCTACCTACGGTATCCTCACAATAGGTGAGAACGCCACATTCTATTATACCGAGGCAAATCCATGGCAGGGCGGTTCATTTGCAGGTGCGCTCCAGACTCCGGCGGTGACTCCTGTCTACGATGAGTCGAATGTCGGAGGTTACGGTCACGGCAGTTCCATGTTCCCCCACTACATCACCAACCCGGTGGGTAACCAGGCTGCGGTCGACGCCAGAAACACCTCATATCGTCTCGTAGGAAATATTTTTGCCGAACTCAAGTTCCTCAAGCATTTCACCTATAAATTCAATATGGGTCTTGACGCTGCCTGGAACCGCAATAAGTCCTTGCGTCACTATTGGTCGCTCCGCACCAATGACGACACCTCTCATAAAGACCTTCTGAGCGAAGCTACGAGCAATCGTTCAACATTCCTTATCGAGAACACGTTGACTTACAATCAGTCGTTTGACAGGCACAACATCACAGCCCTCGTCGGTTTCACTGCCGAGGATGTCAACTGGCACAGCCTTGGAGCGAGCATCTACGACCAGCAGTACGACGGACTGGCTCAGATTACTCTCGGCACAACACAGAACAACATGAGTGGTTCCGACGAGCAGCGTCGCATGGCATCGTGGCTCGCACGTGTCGACTACAATTATGATTCCCGTTATTATCTGCAGGTCAACTTCCGTTCTGATGCATGTTCGAAATTCGGTCTTGCAAACCGTCGCGGTAACTTCCCCTCCTTCTCGGCAGGATGGCGCCCGACACAGGAGGCGTTCTGGGAAGATCTCGGAGCATCACACATCATCAACAACATTAAACTCCGTGGCAGCTGGGGTAAGATCGGCGATATGCAGTCGCTCGGAAACTACTCTTATCAGTCGGTAGTATCATCCTATCAGCCCCTGATCGGTCTTAACAACATGTGGAACTGGTATGGCTTGCTCAATGACAAGATCATTCCCGGCGCTCTCGCTACCACACGTGTCAATCCCAACCTCAAGTGGGAGACTAAGACAACCACTAATGTCGGTATCGATTTCGAGTTGCTTAACAGCCGCCTGACCGGTAGCTTCGAATGGTTCACTTCGACGACTTCCGACCTTCTCTATAATATCAATACGGCTTATGCGACCGGTACTCCGAGCCTCTGGACCAACTATGGCAAGATGCGCAACAGCGGCATTGAGTTCAATATCCTGTGGCGTGACATGGCAGGGGAGTTCACCTACTCTGTAGGTGCCAACATCTCGACTGTGCGCAACAAGGTGCTCCGTCTTGGCACTACCGATCTCTACGATGCCGGTTCAAGCCGCACCGAGGTAGGCCGCTCGATATCCGATTTCTTCCTTATTCCTATGGATGGCATCTTCCAGTCCAAGGATGAGGTTTACGCTCACACCACAACTCTTAAGAACGGCAATGTGGTTGTTGTGCAGCCCACAGCTGAGGCCGGTGATATCCGTTATGTCGACACCAACGGCGACGGACAGATCACACAGGACGACCGCGTTTACGCCGGATCGCCGCTTCCTAAGTTTGAGGCAGGTCTGACAGCTTCTCTTGAATGGCGTGGCATCGATTTCAGCATGTTCTGGACTTCGCGCTATGGCAACAAGGTATACAACTCGACACGTGCGGGTATTCTTGCCACTTATGTTAACAGTATGCCGGCCGACTACAAGCCGTGGACATGGGATAATCCATCCAATGAGGATCCGCGCATGTATGCCAACGCATCCAACAATACAATGGCAAACACCGACCGTTTCCTTGAGGATGGCTCGTTCCTCCGTCTGAAGAACCTTCAGCTCGGTTACAGCATTCCGACCAATATCTCGAAGCGTTTTGGTGTGCAGCGTCTGCGCATGTATGTCAGCGGTCAGAACCTTTGGACAATCACAGGCTACAAGGGATATGATCCTGAGCTGATTTCCACCAATGTGTTCTCGCAGGGTTACGATTCGGGCCAGTTCCCCAACACCCGCCAGTACAACGTTGGTCTACAGGTTACATTCTAAACAACATCCAATCATTGTCAAGGCAATTATTTAAAGAATTCTCATGAAAAAAAATATAATAAAAGCACTTGCCGGCCTGCTCATTCTCTCTGGAGCGTCAGCTTGTGGCAACGACTGGTTGTCGCTTTCTGATCCAAACCATTTTACAGCCGACCAGTACTGGCAGACCGAAGAAGACTTCGAATCGGGACTTGCTGCCGCATACCGCTATCAGCGCCAGAGTGAAGGTGGCTTCGCACGTTGGTATCACCAACTTATGATACTCCGCAGCGATGAAGGATATTCGACTTCGCCGAACACCACCATTACTTCCTACGGCAACTTCCTTCATGATCCGTATATCGCTAAGAACGAGGCTGCATACATTAGCCCATGGCGTGACGCCTATACACAGATATTCTATGCTAACCAGGTGCTTGACGCGCTTAATGCTACCGGAACATCGGTTCTTACCGATACAAAGGCAAAAGAAATCAAAGGTCAGGCTCTGTTCATACGCGCAAGCGCCTACTGGTGGATGGCATCGCTTTATGGCAAAACTGTGAAACAGACCACGGCTGCATCTTCCGATGGTCTCGGTGAAGGATTCATGACACAGTATGAAGGTTACCATTTTGCTCTTAACGATCTCATTGAAGCAGAAAAGCTCCTGCCTGCGTCATGGCCTGCCTCCGACCTCGGACGTGTGACAAAAGGTGCCGCCTATGGCCTTTCATGTCGCCTCAACATGCAGCTTGCCGGCATGTGCAAGCGCCCCGCTTCGATAGATCCTGAGGCTGCAAGCCATGCCGCTGAGGAGATGGATTACTGGAATGCCGCCAAGAAAAATTGTGAGGATCTTTTTGCTCTCAACCTCTACAGTCTCGTTCCCAACTATGTGGATAATTTCACCAGTCTCAACGAGTTCAATTCAGAGTCTATTTTCGAGCTCCCTTACAAGTATACCGGTGCCAATTCCTATGTGGGAGATTATTCCGGTTTCCATCGTCCGCAGTATGCTGGTCTGTATCTTGCATCTTCGGGTGGCGGTGCATGGGATGACGTCTCGGCACGTGAGTGGGTTCTCGAAGAGTTCGACAAAGAGAAGGACAAAGATGGAAACACTGATATCCGCAAGCACTATACCCTTTTCTTCGATGATCCCTATGATCCCGATGAAATTCTTTATCATGGCATGACATGGAAGCAGCTTGACGAGATCAACCATTTCAATAAAAAGTGTTATTGGCGTAAGTACACCCAGCCCGACAGCAAAACCGGATACACCGAACGCTATTCGAGTGATGTCAACTGCCGTATGATCCGCCTTGCCGAGATTTATCTCAACTATGCCGAGGTGATGAATGAGTTGAATGACCGCACGACAGCTGTGGAATACATCAACAAGGTGCGTCGTCGTGCCAATATGGCCGATCTCAAGGCTACAAGCTTTGCTTCGCGTGATCAGCTTCTTGATCAGATCAAGCATGAGCGTGTGATGGAACTGGCATCCGAATGCCTGCGCTGGCCTGACCTCGATCGTTGGGGTGACCTCTATACACAGCAGGGTATCAATGAAATCGCATCGCGCGACGCCGATTTCCAGACATTCACACTTGGCAAGTCAAACCTTTTCCCGATTCCGCAGCGCGAGATCGACTACTATCCGGGTCTGACTCAGAATCCAAAATATTAATTTCACTTTCAGTTTAGACATACCATAATGAGAAAGATTATATTCTTGGCCGCAGCTGGAGCGCTTTGCACCATGCAGTTAGGTCTCACAGGTTGTACCGACATGGATGGTGACGGCATCGACAATGTCGAATGGGGCGGATCGACCAATCCTGAGTCAACCTCCTATCGCAACCCGGTGTGGGAGCCTTCGCTCGAAGGTGGAACCGTGATTGTCACACCCAATAATTTCGTTGCAATCGGCGGCGAGACACAGTGGGCTGTAGGTGTCGATTACTGTTGCCCGACCATCCTCTCGACCAATATGATGCAGTGGACTACCAATCAGCAGGTGGCATTCAGTGCGGCAAACCGTCCGGCATGGATTACCGGTCGTATAAATTCACTTTCGGCCGATCTTATCACCGAGACAACCAAGGTGACAATAACGACCACAACAACAGAGACCGACGAAGAGACAGGTCAGGAAACCACAACGACAACCTCTAAAGAGGAAGATCGTTCAGCTTCCCGTTACTTCATGGTCTACAGCACCGATAAGGACAATGCGATAGGTGTCGCCAGTTCAGCAGCCGCTCAGGGTCCTTATGTCGATCATGGCTGTCTGTTCAAAGCGTCGGATCTTGGTGTTGGCACGCTTGCCGATCCGTTTATCGTGGCCTATGGCAACAATGATATATATATCGGTTATACAACTGACAACGGTTCCTACGTGCGCAAGATAGAGTTCCCGTTCACAGTCGATGCTACTTCCTATGCGATGACTATCAACACATCGGGTCTTCCCGTACTTGGCGACGCTACCAAGGTTTCATCGGCTTCTTTCAGCAATATCGCCCTGTTCCGCGATGCCGATGGCAATTACATGATATTCGGTGATGTCGACGGTGGTGTGAACTATGCAGTCGCTTCGGCTCCGACCGGACCCTATACAGCCGGCTCAGGCTCACTTCTCAGCAGCAACGGAGACACTTTCATTGAAGGAGGCAACGGATATGAGAATCCGTGTAATGTCATGCGCATTATTCCGTCAAGCAACGGAAACTGCTATGTGGCTTTCAACGCGACTCTCACTGAGACTCCGGCTATGCCTTCCGGCTATGCACGTGAGCCTATGATGGTAAATCCGTTTAAAATTTCGGGTGGAAAAGTGTCGACTGCGATCAAAGTGAATTCAGGTTGGACCTCACCACGCTTTGTAAGATAAATGACTTGATGCCGGTGTTTGGTTGATTGCACCGGAAGAAGCATACTCTTTTATTAAAGACCTTCCCGGTCGTCCTTGTGGCGATCGGGAAGGTCATCTTTTTTGATAGGAAATTTTGACCAATTTTATGGAGATTTCGAGTAGTGGGGTAAATTACTGATATACAGTTTATTACCCCCCCCTAAACATCCCTGTTTTTTCATGTTTTTAAACATGCCTTTTCGGGAATTTAAGTATTGTTTTAAAAAATAAAAAATGATTAATTGCAGTATGGTTTCATTTTTCAAGAAAATGTAGCCGTTCCTCATGAAAACCATAAAATCTATATACCAATCGTAGTATTATGTCAAAAAGCCTAATTTCTTTATTTGCATGCGCGGCATTTATGTCGGGAGGCGGTGCCTCGGTCTATGCGCAACAAAGTGTCACTGATACGCGTCAGGTCTCAGTGTGCACCGGCACGGTTATCGACTCTGCCGGAGATCCTGTAATCGGAGCTTCTGTCATAGTCAAGGGAACTTCAAATGGAAATGCTACCGATATCGATGGTAACTTCAGAATACCCAATGTCAGGAACGGCTCGGTATTGGTTGTGAGTTGTGTCGGCTACAAGCAGGCCGAAGTGCAGTGGAACGGTGAGCCTCTTTCGGTGACGCTTAGCGATAACACCGAGATTCTCGATGAAGTTGTGGTAGTCGGTTATGGTGTTCAGAAAAAGGTGAATCTGACCGGTTCGGTGTCAAATGTGAATATGGAGAATGCCGATTCCCGGCCTGTGACTACGACCGCACAGCTTCTTGCAAACGCATCTCCGGGTCTGCAGGTGATGCAGAACAACGGTATGCCCGGTAGCGAGGGTTTCTCGTTCAATATCAGAGGCCAGGGCACGCTGAACAATTCATCGCCACTCGTGCTTGTCGATGGTATAGAAATGGGGCTTGACAATGTCAATGCCAACCAGATTGCAAGCATATCGGTACTCAAGGATGCCGCTTCCTGTGCTATTTACGGTAACCGTGGAGCCAATGGAGTAATTCTTGTCACTACCAAAAACGGGTCAGACGGTAAGGTCTCTCTTACCTATGACGGCACCTTCTCACTGAACACTCCGTCGAAGATCATACACACTATTGCCGATTACCCGCTATACATGCGTCTGATGAATGAGTCTTCAACCAATATAGGCGGCAATATACTTTTTCAGGATAATGTCATACAGCAGTGGGAAGACGCGAAGCGTGATCCAAACGGAATTTCGGCTTCAGGATATCCTAACTATGTGGCATATCCCAATACCGACTGGTGGGATCATATCTATAATAAAAACTGGATGCAGAAACATTCGCTCAGTGTGTCGGGCAAAGAGAAGCGCACAGGCTATCAGCTCAACTTCACATTCTTTGACAACCCAGGCATCATGGATAAGAGCGGATTCAAGCGCTATAGCGGCCGTGTCAATATCTACAGCGACATTACCGACTGGCTTCGTATCGGGACACGCACCAACGGCTACGTGATGAATGCCGAAGTCAACGGGCTCGGCGGTTTCTTTGGTTCGCTTGCTACATCCAAGATGATTCCCTGCACCTATCCGATGTATGACGGTAAATACGGCGCGCCTGAAAATTCAGCTGATGATCCGCAGTCACATAATCCGCTTTGGGACTATCAGACTGTCGACGGTTTTTCAAAGCGGACAGGTATTATGTCGGCCTGGTATGCTCAGGTCAAATTCCTAAAGCATTTCACTTACCAGTTTGACTTCAATTATCAGCTTCATCAGACCGAGAAAAAGACTGCCGGTGTCTCGGTCGGCAAATATTCGTTTTCGATGGACGATTGGAGTACCGGAGCCGATGATCCCTCGACACTCTACACATCCATGGACTATGGGCGCACAGAGCGTACAAAAATCGACAATATTCTCAATTACAACCAGTCATTTGGGTCGCATGATGTTTCGGCCATGCTTGGTTATGAGGAAGAGATCTACAACTACCGCACATCCTATGCCCAGAAGCTCGGTTTGACCGACGATAAGATCAATGACCTCAACGCAGGTATCTCTCCGTATTCCATTTCGGGTTATGGCACCAAGTTCACTTCCCGTTCGTGGTTCGGACGTGTAAATTATGCGTATGCCGGCAAGTATCTGCTGGAGGCTAATTTCAGGCGTGACGGCTCTTCTCGTTTCGCTCCCGATTGCCGTTGGGGCACATTCCCTTCTTTCTCGGCAGGATGGCGCATGGCCGAAGAGTCATTTTTCCCTGTGACAGAGTGGATCAACAATCTCAAACTGCGTGCCTCATGGGGTAAGCTTGGCAACAACTCCATAGGCAACTATGACTGGCAGTCGATCTACACCACCGCACAGTATGCCACCAATTCAACTCTGAATTCAGGTATCGCGATCACTAACATTGCTAATCCGCTCCTGAGCTGGGAAACTTCGGAAGTTACCAATATAGGTCTTGACTACGGATTTTTCAACAATCGTCTCAACGGTTCGATCGAGTGGTACAACAAAATTACTTCCGGCATTCTGTATACTCCCGATATGTCTATGACAATGGGCACGGCAGGTGCTCCGCGTCAGAATATCGCCGAAGTCACCAACCGTGGACTCGAGCTTGAAATAGGCTGGAGCGACCGCATAGGTAAAGTCAACTACAGTGTGCGTGGCTCGTTTGCCTACAACAAAAACTGGGTTAGCAAATACAAAGGCGAACTGAAGAGAGGGTGGAATGCCGACCACACCGAATATACGACCAATATAGGCGACGTTTCCACAGGTAGCACGACTCGCGTGATCGAGGGCCACATGATCAATGAGTGGTATCTTCCCAATGTCTATAAGGGATCGGGAAGCTATTTCCATTCCGATGGCAAAGTCAACATAAACGGTGGTCCGCGTGACGGCATGATCCGTACGCCCGATGATATGAAATGGGTTCAGGCAATGGTGGATGCAGGCTACCAGTTCCAGCCCAACAACAACATCGGCAAGCAGGGGCTGTGGTATGGAGAGTATATCTATGCCGACTCAAATGGCGATGGCATCTACGGCAACAGCTACGATTCGGAGTTTCAGGGATGTTCCACAATGCCGAAGTATAATTTCGGTCTCTACATGAGTGCCGATTGGAACAACTTTGACTTATCGATGAACTGGGGTGGTGCCGCAGGTTACAAACTCTATTACTACAGCACCGGCCGAAATGCCTCTACCACTGTCTACGGCTATGCTATTCCTGACGCTATAGCGTATGATCATTATTTCTTCGATCCGGAGAATCCGTCGGATCCCCGCACCAACCTCACATCTGCTAATCCGCGTCTCGCTTACCTCAGCAGCACTCCTTCAAGCGCATCTTCAGCCTTGCATCTCGAAGACGCGTCTTTCATCAAACTGCGCAACCTCACCTTTGGCTATACAGTGCCTCAGAATATATCGCATCGTTTCTTTGTAGAGAAACTGCGTGTTTATTTCTCCGCTGAAAATCTGTTCACCATCACAGGTTTCTCAGGTATGGATCCTGAAATGCGCACTACCGAGGGGTATGCCACCATGCGACAGTATGCGTTTGGTGTAAACCTGTCATTCTGATCTATGGACGCTAAAAAGAACAAAACGATGAAAAATATATTCAAGAAAATTACAATGGCGGTCCTTGCCATGGCATCGGCCACGGCATACACCGGCTGTGACAGCGATTTGCTCGACACAACGCCTACATATATGTATTCCAGCGAGAATGTGTGGAAGAGCCCGATACTTGCCAGGAGTGCAGTCAAAGGTGTCTATAACGCGCTTTACAACCGTTTCACAAAGAACTACACAGGCAGTTCGATGGGCATACCCATGGACTGCTGGTCGTCGGTCATGGACATAGACCGCAACTGGCGCGGTGGACTTTTCACATGCACAGGATCGCTCACACCATCCGACGGCAACCTTGCCGGCCATTTCAAGCTTTACTACACAGTGGTCTATCGTGCTAACGATGCGATCATGCATATCGGCGATGTTCCAGGCATGCCCGACGATGAGAAGGCCCGTCTTATAGCAGAGTGTAAATTTCTGCGTGCCTGGGGTTATTTCTATCTAAATCTTTTCTGGCGCGGTGTGCCTCTATATCTTACGACAGTAGCTCCTGAGGAGGCTAAATTGCCACGCTCGTCGGAAGCTGATGTGTGGGCGCAGATCATAAAAGACCTTACTGAAGTGATCGACGAGTCGAATATCCCCGACCGCTATTCCAAGGGCAATGCCAATTATGGTAATGCTACACGCGGAGCGGCACTCGCTTATCGCGGACAGGTCTATCAGATAATAGGTGACAATGCCAAGGCTCTTGCAGATTTTGAGGCTATAGAAAGATGCGGTTATTCTCTCTACAGTCCAAGCGGCGGCGCTCCTGGAAACCGCGATTACTTCGATCTCCTCCGTCCGGCCAATGAGCAGTGCGACGAGATGATTTTCTCTATCCAGTGTGTGGAAACTCCCGACATGGGAAATCCCAGAAGTATAAACTACGGCAACCGCGTGACCGGAGGTTCGGCCTGGAACAACTATCTGCCGAATCCCGCTTATGTCGAAATGTTTGAGTGTGCCGACGGCAGTAAGTTTGACTGGGAGAAATATTGTCCGGGATGGCATCAGATGGAAACTGAAGCCCGTAAGGTGTTTTTCCTTCGCGACGGTCTTGCAAGCGGCGAATATGGTGTGTGGGGTAACACTGCCACAACATGTTACGATCATAAATATTACGATAATATGGAAGCTTCGGGTGCCGACATGTCTAAATATCTTGACAACGGCAATGAAGCGCGCATCAAAAAAGCCTATGATGACCGCGATCCGCGTTTGAAGATGTCTATAATCACTCCGTATAGCGAGTACGACGGTAACCAGGCAGGTGTAGGCAACCACACATGGGTGTTGCGTTGGCCTTATATACTTGATGCCGGGGCTCCTTATGATGTACGCACCGACACAAACGCCTACTATTATTATCTGTGGCGTAAATATGTCACCGAGAACGACGAGTGCACTACCCGGTGGGTCTATCCGATGGATATAATTCTGTGCCGGTATGCCGAGATTCTTCTTCGGCGCGCCGAGTGTCTCAATGAGCTTGGCCGCACCAGCGACGCTGTCGAGTTTGTGAATATGGTGCGCCGCCGTGCCGGTCATGTCCTTCTAAATGATCCCGACTATCCGGCTACCAAGGTTCTCGGACAGGACGATATGCGTGAGCGCATACGCAATGAGTATTATGTAGAGCTTGGAGGCGAGGATTCGATGTATGCCAATGAACTCCGCTGGGGTACCTGGCAGGACCGCAAGTTCCGTGACAATTCTTCCGGCAAGACCGATGCGCCTATGAATACCAACGGTCTTATGCAGATTTGGGGCACTGTCACCTATTACAACATTTCGGTGGGCGATAAGATGAATGTGTGGCCTATTCCAGCCAAGGAACGCGAAATGAATCCTTCTCTCACCCAGAATGATGGTTGGAACGATTGATTCTTTGAAATTTCAACGAAACATGATAAATTTATAGCTTGGATAGGGTGGTCAGGAGATGGTGCTGAAAACCCTCTGGCCGCTCTATCCGCGACTAATCAATAATACCTAAATTACACAAATGAAGAAATCGATTTTTGCAATGGCTATGCTGGCGGTGGCGACATGTGGTTTCGCCCAGCATCGTGCCGATCAGCAGCATCTTGATGATGAAAACTCTTTTTCGATGATTCTGCTTGGTGATCCGCAGGGTTACATAAAGTATGATCTCAATCAGCCGCTCTTTGAACTTTGCACGGCATGGATCGCCGATAACATCGACAATCTCAATATCAAGGGTGTGCTGTGTACAGGCGACATTGTGGAGCAGAATGACAATATTGTCATGAACCGCAATATGCTCAATCAGACGAGCCGTGAGATGTGGGAAGCCGGATCACACGCTTTTAAGCGTCTTGATAACAAGGTCCCATATTTTATCTCATGTGGAAATCACGAGTATGGATATAAGAAGTCGGAAAACGGGATGACTCATTTTCCTGAGTATTTTCCTTTTGAGCGCAACAACAAGTGGCGCGATATCATTGTCAGCAACTATCCGAACCGTCAGGGTATCTCTGATATCGAGAATGCAGCGTTTGAATACGACGAACCCAATTGGGGCAAAATGCTTGTGATTGTCACTGAGTTTGCTCCGCGCGATGAGGTGCTTGAGTGGGCAAAGGATCTATGTGCCAGTGATAAGTATAAAGACCATAAGGTTATCTACATGACGCATTCGCTACTGCGCCAGCGTTCGGCAGAGTATACCGACAATGAGTCCTATAAAATCACTCCGCGCAACTGGGGCAAGCAGGTCTGGGAAAAACTGATCTATCCGTCGTCCAATATAGTGCTCGCTCTTTGCGGACACACCGGTCGTCCGGGCGATTTTGAGGACTCGGTGGCATATCGTGTCGACAAGAATACTGCCGGTCGCGATGTGCATCAGATGATGTTCAATGTGCAGATCCTCGGAGGCGGATGGGAAGGCAACGGTGGTGACGGATGGCTTCGTATACTTGAGTTCATGCCTGATGGCAAGACTATAAAGGTAAAGACTTACTCGCCGCTGTTTGGCATATCCGATGCTACCAAGCATCTTGCCCATCGCACGGCACCTTACGATCAGTTTGACATGGTTGTTGATTGATTCTCTGTCACTCGACAGGGTAGATGTAACAGTCGCCTGGCGGTAAAACATTATTTGGGACTGCAGGGTAACGATTGGATGATATCGTTGCTCTGTGGTCTTTTTTTGTTAACGATATTTTGCATACCTTTGCACACCACATTTTTGCAACATATTTATTATGAAGTTTAATTCAGTAAAAAAGATGTTTTCAGGCGTCATGATAGTATGCGCCATTGCACCGTCGGTCAGTGCAGCCGACACAGAAACAAATTATAAGCCGCAGATCCATGGCTCATTCCGCGGTCGCTATGAGATGGAGACACGTGACGGCTACAGCCGCTTTCAGGTGCGTAACGCACGCATGAGCGTGCAGGGATCGGTCGCTCCGACGATTGATTATTTTGTACAGGTCGACTTCAGTGATGCCGGCAAATTTAAGTTCCTTGATGCTTATGGCCGTATTGCTCTTGGCCGTGGCTGGAAGATTCAGGCCGGACAGTTCCGTATGCCTTTCGGTGTAGAGCCTTTCCGTGCTCCTTCCAATTATCTCTTTTCCAATCGTTCGTTTCTTGGAAAGCAGGGTTTCAACTATCGTCAGGTTGGTGCGAAACTTGTTTTTGATACTAATGTAGGTGCATTGCCGCTCACTCTCGAGGGTGGTGTTTTCAATTCTGCATCGACGGCCGACCACAATGTGTGGCAAAAGAAGTTTAATTTCGCAGGAAAGGCTTTATTGAAAATCGACCATGTTACTGTAGGTGCAGGTTTTGCTTCGATATATCCTGATTCCGTTCGTATAAATGCAGCCGATGTTTCCTTAGGATATAAAATCGGCAGATGGGCGTTTGAGGCTGAAGGACTGCTGAAGGATTACACACATAACAGTCATAAGGCATCGTGGGCCTATGTCGCTACCGCTGATTACACTATGCCGGTGAAATGGGGAGATTTCAACGCACTTTCTTTTCAGGGTCGTTTCGACGGACTTACCGATCATTCATCAGGTAAACGCAACAGTGAAGGGTATCTGATTACTGATGATCCTGTCCGTAATCGCATCACGGTAGGTTCCACGCTGTCATGTGTGCGTGGACCGCTTCATGCCGATGTGCGTCTCAATTATGAGAAGTATTTTTACAGGGATAAAGATATCATTCCTTCGGGAACCGATGACCGTCTTCTTGTCGAACTTATAATCAAGTTCTGACCGTAATAGATTAAACGATAAAATCGGGCACATCGGATTTTACTCCTGATGTGCCCGATTTAATTGTTTGTATCTTCTTTTGCTGATTTATTTGGCAATGAGAAGCGAATAGTTCTTTTTGCCTCGCTGAACAAGAATGTATTTGTCGTTCAGAAGAATGCTTCCGTCGATTACCTTGTAGGGATCGGACTCTTTCTCTTTGTTGACAGAAAGGGCGCCCTGTTGAGTCATCTTGCGCATTTCTCCTTTGCTGGAGAATACAGGTGCCATATCGGTAAGAAGATCGACCAGTTTCACTTCACCTGACATAATGCTGTCTCGGCTTACTTCATGACGCTCTACGCCCTCCATTACTGCAAGAAGAGTGTCCTCGTCGATCTTACGGAGTGTCTCCGATGCTTGATTGCTGAAAAGTATCTTACTTGCCTCGACAGCAGTCTCGTATGCTTCACGACCGTGAACCATCACTGTTACCTCTTCGGCAAGTCGCTTTTGTAGAGGACGACGGCCGGGATCCTCGTTGTGCTCGGCTACAATGCTTTCGATCTCTTCTTTTGTCAGGGACGTGAAGATCTTGATATATTTCTCTGCTTCGGCATCTCCCACATTCAGCCAGAACTGGTAGAATTTGTAAGGAGAAGTATAGCGTGCGTCAAGCCAGATGTTGCCGCTTTCGGTCTTGCCGAATTTACCGCCGTCGGCTTTGGTGATAAGCGGGCAGGTCAACGCGAAGGCCTCACCGCCGAGTTTGCGGCGTATGAGTTCCGATCCTGTCGTGATGTTTCCCCATTGGTCGGAACCTCCGAGCTGCAGACGGCAGTTTTTGGTCTCATAGAGATGCAGAAAATCGTAGCCTTGAAGAAGCTGGTAGGTAAACTCTGTGAAACTCAGGCCATCGCGGGCTTCGCCGTTGAGACGTTTCTGTACCGACTCCTTGGCCATCATGTAGTTCACTGTTATATGTTTGCCTATCTCGCGTGAGAAATCCAGGAAAGAGTAGCCTTTCATCCAGTCGTAGTTGTTCACCATTTCCGCCTGGTTGGGAGCTCCGCTGTCAAAATCAAGAAAGTGCGCAAGCTGCGCCTTGATGGCTTCCTGATTGTGGCGAAGGGTGGTTTCGTCCAGAAGATTACGTTCTGCGCTTTTTCCTGAAGGGTCGCCGATCATGCCTGTTGCGCCACCTATAAGAGCCAGAGGTTTGTGGCCGCAACGTTGGAAATGACGGAGCATCATCACTCCGCAAAGATGTCCTATGTGCAGGGAATCAGCAGTAGGATCTATGCCGAGGTAGGCAGTAGCCATACCTTTTTTAAGTTCTTCCTCCGTTCCCGGCATGATGGTGTGGATCATGCCACGCCACTGTAGTTCTTCTACAAAGTCCATATTGTGATGTTCTTGTTTTCTGATTTACTTTATTTTCAGCTTATCGCCGATCTGGAGCTTGTTGCTTGTCAGGCCGTTGAGTTGCATGATTTTATCAACAGTCGTGCCGTGGCGCTGTGCGATCTTGTATAGGCTGTCACCTTTTTTCACCGTGTAGGTGCTTGCTGACGGACTGGCTGATGTAGTCTTAGGCTTGGCTGTCGATGAGCTGTTGTTTTTTGCAGCTGTAGTGGCGCTTTTTTTAGCTGTCGATGCAGCTGTATTCTTTTTTGAGGTGGCAGTGGATGTCTCTGTCGTGGTTGTTGTGGATACCTCTTGGGCGGATGGGCCGCCTGCGTGAGCCATCAGAGCCTCGTCGTTGTTTGCCGTTTCAGTGTCAGTTGCCGCAGTTTCGGTTCCGGAGGTGTTCTCCGAAGCAAGCAGATCGTCGCTTTTTTTCTCACGTGTAGTGGTCACGATTTTTATATTCTGCCCTCTTTTCACCGATCTTATACCGCCGTTGGCACTTTTGAGAGACGCTACTGTAATTCCGTATTTACGGGCTATTGATGTCATTGTCTCGCCTCTTGCCACTTTGTGCCACTGGGTCTTTTCTGTCACGAGGTAATTTCCGTCTTCTTTCACGTTTGTCTGCTCACCTGTCGAGGGCTCGACTCTAAGACGGCGTGCATATAGCGCATTGTCATGGCTCACGATGCTGTCGCGGCTTGCAAGATAGCTGAATATCTGTTTTGAAGGGAGTATAAGCGCATAAGGCTTCACATCGCCGGGAATATAGTCTTTGCGGAATTGAGGATTCAGTATCTTGATTTCCTCAACTGGAACGTTGAGCACATCGGCGATTTGACGGAAATGCACACGCTCGGTTACATGGATGCTGTCGGTGATCAACGGGCGTTTGGCCAGTGCCGGGCTTATTCCATGCTCGGGATAATAGGTCATTACGTAATTGGCTGCAATGAATCCGGGTACATATCCGCGTGTTTCATTTGGCAGAAATGGATATATTTCCCAGAAATCGTGCTTTTTGCCGTCGGCGTCACCAAGACGTTTCAGTGCTTTGTTCACATTTCCCGGTCCGCAGTTGTATGCAGCTATAGCGAGCGACCAGTCTTCGTAGATGGAGTACAGCTGTTTAAGATATTTGGCTGCGCTTTCCGATGAACGGTATGGGTCGCGGCGTTCGTCGACAATTGAGTTTACTTCGAGGCCCAGTCCTTTGGCTGTTGTTATCATGAACTGCCATAAGCCGGTGGCACCTGAGCGCGATACGGCGTTTGGGTTAAGTGCCGACTCGATTATGGGAAGATATTTAAGCTCAAGCGGCAAACCCTCTTTTTCAAGAGCTTCCTCAAATATCGGCATATAGTAAAGGCTCATGCCAAGCATGTTCTGGATCAGCTGACGGCGGCGCTGCGTGTACATGTCAATGTAGGTACGCACGATCGAATTAAATGGCATTTCGATCACTGTCGGCATTGAGGCCAGCCGTTTTACGATTTCTTCATCGCTTAGTTCCGTGTCGGCACTCTTGTCGGCTTCTCTGTCAAGATCCACATAGTTTTGTAGATACCAGTTCTCAAGCATCGTCTGGGTGTTTGCTTCGATGCTTTGCGGAAACACAATTGTGCTGTCGGTGAATTCGTGTGACAGCTCAAGTATGTTCATTGCTTCCCGGGGCGCGGCGTGTGATGGCATGGTGAGTCCCGACATGAGAGTCAGACATGCTATGCCGGTCTTTGACAGAAATGATGACATGATTTTTACCCTATTGATAATGTTGGAGATATGAGGATATCAGTCTAAACCGAGTTTGTACTTATTGGTTCACATTTATATGACTGTTTTTTGCCGTGCAAAGATAACAAAAATCCACACTATTTCACAGTTGAGATAGTTAAAATGTAGTCTTGTCGGAGTTATACGACAGGATTAGGCGGATATATTCGTTCTCAAAATTAGGTGTAAGTATATTCTTGCCTATTGCATGTCTGATTTCCTCGGTGGTCCAGAAGCGTCCTCCGTCGAGTTCATCACTGGGAGTGGGGGATGTTTCGGTTGTGGTCCGGAAAGCATTTATTAGTTCGCGTTCACAAGCCGACTGAAATACATAGCTGCCGATAAATTCAGGTTCGAAATCAGTAAGGCCGAGTTCCTCACGTGCTTCTCGTCGGAGTGCGTCGCATGTTTCCTCTCCGAAATCCACATGGCCTCCTACTGCTGTATCCCATTTGCCTGGCTGAATGTCTTTCCATAATGGGCGTTTTTGCAGATATAGACGTCCCTGTCTGTCAAATACATGAAGATGCACTACGGGATGCAGCAACATTGATCCGCTGTGGCATTCACCTCGTGTGGCCGAGCCGATGATATAGCCTTTTTCATCGACTATCGGAAATAACTCATTTGAATTGTCGGTTGGCATTGTCGTTTGGGGTAAAGTATATTTAAAAACCCCTCCTGTGTTGTCTGCACAAGAGGGGGAAGTTGAGGTTTGGTCTTATTCTGCCGAAGGAGGTGCGGCCTCGACCGATGCGCCCCATTGTTTGTTGGGGTGGCGGCCCATATATAGCACCAGTGTTCCGCCGTTGACCACATCTTCGTGGTTTATCCACGGCTTGTTCCACTCCTTGCCGTTGAGTGTGGCGCGCTGTATGTACTTGTTTTCATCGGAGCAGTCATTGGCAATAACTCTGAACACCTTGCCGCCGGGAACGTTCACGCTTATATCGGTAAAGAGAGGGCTGCCTATGTTGTAGACCGGGAATCCGGGTGTCACAGGATAGAATCCGAGCGACGAGAATACTACAAAACTTGTCAGACCACCGCCGTCTTCGTCTCCGGGGATACCCATAAGGTCATTTCGGAACCAAGTGTTGAGACACTGTCTGATGCGTTTCTGGGTTTTCCATGGAGCACCTGCGTAGTTATAGATGTAGGGGATATGGAGCGACGGCTCGTTGGCCATGGTAAATTGGCCGATATTGCCGGTTTGGTCGGGAAGTTGCTCGTAGAATTCACGTTTGCCTCGTCCCATAGGTTCCGCGAAAGTCTGGTCAAGATTTTTGATAAGCTCTTCACGGCCACCCATCATCTCGCACAGGTCGGCGAAATTGTGCTGAACGTCCCAACGGTAAGTCCAGCCGTTGTTTTCATCATAAGCGTCACGGGCGCCTATGCCGCCGCTGAACCGATAATCAAACGGCTCAAGGAATTTGCCGTCTTTATCTTTGGGATGGAAAAATTTGGTTTCGGGATTCCACACTGTCCGGTAGTTGTAGCCGAGCTTATTGTACTTGGCAGCTTCTTCTTTTTTACCGAGAAACGATGCGATGCGCCCAAGACACCACTCGTCGTAGGCTGTGCCGAGTGTGACAGCGATAGGCTGGCGTTTCTCAAAAGCGGTCACCACAGGGTCGGTTTCTTCCTCCCCTTCACGCAGAGCCGGTATATAGCCGTGTTTTTTATAGAAATCGTCGATCCAGCTTGCCGGTTTTCCGCTCCACGGAGCGAGTGTTTTTTCCTCAATGCCTTTTCTGCAATATAGGTATGCTCTTTCGGCATCTACGTCAAGTCCTTTGTAAAGAGCGTCAGCAACCATTGCCACTCCGTGGTTTGAGTTCATCCGGCGTGTATCGCCTGTGATTTCGGGAAACGTAGGCATCCATTGTGTTCCCATTTGTTCGGCCATGCGCAGGTAAGACTCGATTATGTCTTCCTCTTTCTCAGGTTCGATAAGCGCACGCAGGGGATGTGCAGCGCGATATGTATCCCAGATCCAATCGTCCGAATAAAACTGATGGCCGTTGTCATCATGCACCTTGCCGTCGAAAGCACTGTAGTAACGGCCGTCCTCGCTCAGGCACACCGGGCGCTCAAACGTACGGTAATATGACGTGTACAATACAGTCCTCTGATCCTCTGTACCACCTTCTACTTTGATATTTGAGAGTGTCCTGTTCCATTCGTCGCGTCCGGCCTTTGCCACAGCTTCACGGTTGAATTTACCGGGTTGTTCGCGACGGAGATTTTTTAGAGCCTGTTCTGCGCTTATAAACGAAACGCCATAGCGTAGATCTACGCGACCGGTTCCTGCCGGATATTCTACTGCCAGACATGCGTCGCGCCCTTTGGCGCGGGTGGCATCGCCTATGTTGCCGTTTTCAAGTGCACCTATTTTACGAGGCTTTTCTGCCAATTCGATTGCCATATATACTTTTGTGCGGCGGTCGAGTGCCTGATAGCCCATGATTATGCCGTTTTCTTCCCACATCTCGCCGTTGGCGGAATTTACGGTAAGATATACTGGCAGTTTTGTGTCGTAGAAGCTGAGCTCATAGATCGCACTCTGATGTTCCACGGCGAGCTGAGCACGCATAGAGTTGTCGTCAAGTTCCACATCCCAGGAGTAGGGTGTCAGCTTCTCCTGATCCCATGTAAGTGATGCCACTGGCTGGAGAGGCTTTTTTTGCCATGGAGAGATACTGAACGCCGAACGCTCGCGGTGGTTTGTCACGATAACCGGTAGGCCGCCCATGCGCTCGGTCGTATAGTCCTGACGTGCAGGATAAATGCGCATCATGCTGTTGGGGAGCTGGATGGTGGCGAATGTCGGCACAAGCAGATGGCTGATATTGCCGATGTAAGGGTTGACATAGTCAACCGGATCCTTCTTTTCGCCAAACGATTGTGGCACAAAAAATGCCATCGACATGGCCAGCAGGAGAAGTTTTTTCATGTTTGGTATGATATAAACTTAAATGTGGTATAAGATTGGATCTGATAATACTGCAAAAGTAGCCAACTTTGACAAACATCCTGCTATTTCAATTCTTAAAGTTTGTCGTATGAATGATAAAAAAGCACAACGGGGGGATGACTGTATCAGTCATCCCCCCGTTGTGGATTCTGTAGATTACAGATTGCTGTCAGAATGCCGAAGGCTTAAGGCACAGTCCGGTCTTTTCCTGTAGTCCGAATAGAAGGTTCATATTGTGGACTGCTGTTCCAGAAGCACCTTTGAGCAGATTGTCGATCACCGATGTGATGAGGATCTTATCGTCTATCTTATCGATATGAAGCACACATTTGTTGGTGTTGATCACATCTTTAAGATCAGGAGCCTTCGTTGTCACAAATGTGAAATTGTGATCGTCGTAGTAGTCCTCATAAAGCTTCACTGCTTCCTCTATCTTCAGCGGGCATTGCAGGTACACGGCTGCCATGATGCCGCGGCTGAAACAGCCCCTTACCGGCAGGAAGTTGATCTGTCTGTCAAAACTCGTCTGTAAAGTTTTTAGAGTCTGGTTTATTTCGGCAAGATGCTGGTGTTTGAACGGTTTGTAGATCGATACGTTGTCGTTGCGCCACGAGTAGTGGGTCGTTGATCCCGGTTTCACACCGGCTCCTGTGCTTCCGGTTATAGCTGTCACCTGCACGTCGCTGTTCAGAAGTAGGTTACGTGCCAAAGGCAGAAGTGCCAGCTGGATAGCTGTGGCGAAACATCCTGGATTGGCGACATATTTTGCTCCCCTTACGATGCGTTTCCGGTTCAGTTCCGGCAGGCCGTACACAAATTCATGTGTTCCGTCTTCGATGCGATAGTCGTTCGACAGGTCCACAATGCGCAAGTCTTTGGGAAGTGTATGGCCGTATTGTTCCATCCACTTGCGCGTCTGGCCGTGCGGGGTGCAGAAAAATATTACATCCACCTTGTCAAGTTGTGCCTCTGAAGTGAAATACATTCCGTCGGCATCGCCGATGAGTCCCTGGTGGACGTCTGAGATCGGGTTTCCTGCATTGGATGTTGAGTTGACCCATGTCAGCTCGACGTCAGGATGGTTTATGAGAAGTCTGATGAGTTCACCGGCAGTATATCCGGCACCACCTATGATTCCGGCTTTGATCATTTTGTCTCTCCTAAGTCGGTCAGACCGTTACGGCGCTGTACATCATGATAGATCTTCTGCTGGTTGCCGAGGATGGTAGTGAATCCCTTTACATCATCGGCGGTCCATGCGCGACTGAGCTCGCCGTATTCTCCAAACGAAGTCTTCATCAGATCAAACGGACTGTCTACGCCTACGATCACATAATGATATGGCTTGAGGTCAATAATGACGCGGCCGGTCACATTGCGCTGTGATTCCTGAAGATATGCCTCGATGTCGCGCATTACAGGTTCAAGATACTGGGCTTCGTGGAGGAACATGCCATACCACGTGCCGAGTTGGTCTTTCCAGTATTGCTGCCATTTGGTTAGAGTGTGCTTTTCGAGCACTTTGTGGGCATTGATGATCAGCAGGGGAGCGGCAGCCTCAAAACCAACGCGTCCTTTGATGCCGATGATCGTGTCGCCTACATGCATGTCACGGCCGATAGCATAGGGGCCTGCAAGCTCCTCGATGTGTTGGATGGCGGCCACTTTGTCATCGAAACGCTCGCCGTTAACGGCTACAATTTCGCCTTTCTCGAAGTCGATTGTTATCTGGGAGTTTTCTTTGGCGGTCATTTGTGTCGGATAGGCATCCTCCGGCAGTGTCTGATCGCTGTGGAGTGTTTCCTTGCCGCCTACGCTTGTTCCCCAGAGACCTTTGTTGATGGAGTATTCAAGCTTCTTGAAATCGGCTTCCACACCATGTTTCTTCAGATATTCGATCTCATACTCGCGTGTGAGATTCATGTCGCGTGTAGGTGTGATGATTTCGATTTCCGGGGCCATGATCTGAAATGTCAGATCAAAACGTATCTGGTCGTTACCGGCGCTTGTCGATCCGTGAGCTACCGCGTCGGCTCCTACTTTTTTTGCATAGTCGATTATTGCGAGTGCCTGAAAGATGCGCTCTGAGCTCACTGATATGGGATAGGTACCGTTGCGGAGCACATTGCCCATGATCATATACTTGATAGAGCGGTCATAGTACTCGTGGGTGATATCGAGAGTCGCATGTTCTTTTGCGCCGAGAGCAAGAGCACGCTCCTCGATTTTCTTTAGATCCTCGGGTGAGAATCCACCTGTGTTGGCTATCGCTGTGTACACTTCATAGCCGCAGTCCTCTGAGAGGTATTTTACTGCAAACGACGTGTCAAGTCCGCCGCTGAAGGCGAGCACTACTTTCCTTTTTTCCATGTGGCGAGGAGTTGTTCTAATTCTTCTATAAGTTTTCCGTCGGGAGCTTCTGTATGTGCAGGAGCAACCGAAGGATTTTCATTGGTCTGCATAAATCTGTTTTCTGGATGATACTTCACTTCTGACGGGTCATACAGAAGACCAGTGCAAAGACACTTATGGCCTCCGTTGCGTTGAAGTATATCGTAGTTTACACAACTTTCACAACCTTTCCAGAAAGCTGCGTCATCGGTCAGTTCGTCAAATGTGACAGGACGGTAGCCAAGCTCGAAATTCATTTTCATTACAGCTGCACCGGTTGTGAGCGAGAATATCTTGGCTTCGGGAAACATATCTCTCGATAGCTGGAATATTCGTCGTTTGATGCGGGTCGCCAACCCGATTCCCCTGAATTTGTTAGCGACTATGAGACCTGAGTTGGCGACAAACTGCTTGTTGCTCCAGCTCTCGATATAGCTGAAACCCGCAAATTCACCCTCTTTGCTAAGGGCGATGACGGCTTTCCGCTCATGCATTTTCTGACTGACGTATTCCGGTGACCTTTTCGCGATTCCAGTCCCGCGTACTTTCGCCGCACGATTTATCGTGTCAAGAATTTCGTCAACGTATTTGATGTGCTCGTCTGAAGCAACAATAACCTCTACATCCTCTGCATGGAGCTTGTCCGCTGATGATGAAGTGCTGTCAACTACGTCGTTCATTTTTTATTACAAAAACCGTTTTATTTTTATTCGTTTAGTTTTATATAAAATATGGTGAAAGCACCGGTAGTGTATTTCAGAAGTTTGCGATTCTGAAGTGCATCCCGATGCAATCACCGACAAAGATAAGAATAAAAATCCTATTTGGATTATAAAATTATCAATCTATTGCTCCTTTTATGTGAATACTTTAATTAATTGTGTTTTTTGAATTCTGTGTTACGGGGATTGTTGTTGAGTATGGCTGTGCGCTCGGCTTCAAGCCCTTTGTCGGCTTTTGCATCCTTGACTGTATTGACTGCCATGCCGGGATATTCCTGTCTTCCGGCATCAATGCGTTCTTTCTTATTCATATTATATTCAATGGATAGTATTAGACATTTCTGAAATTAAAACAACTGTCCCCGGGATTATGTTGCTTTATGCACCATTTTTCCCGGGGACGCTGTCTATGAAAAATAAAGACTAATCAATCTGTACTACAAGATAGTTGCTCTTGTCCCAGAATCTCGCTGTGTTTGTGATTCTGAGGATCTTTTGACCGTCGACATCTTCGATGGTATATGAGTCGGTGGGTTGGTCAGTCACTACTTTGGCCTTGGTGCTGTGAAGCTCAATTGTTGTCAGAGTGCGTTTGTCGGCACGGTGGAAGTACGATGCGTCGAAATCCGACGGAAGCACTTTGGTCTTTTTCAGGAATCCGGTTTTGATTATATCGTATTGTTTTAGTTCCTTTTTGCTGCCGATGGCATAATAACACATATTTAGCTCGTCGGCGAGTTTCACATTCTCCTCTTCTGCCTGATCCTTGGCCTCTGTAACAGCGTTTACGGTAGTGCTCAGTGAATCGACTTTTTCACTAAGGTCGGCTATTTGTATGTTGGCCTTTGAAAGATTTTCTCGCAGAGTACCGATTGTATTCTCCTGATCGGCGATCTGAGATTTAAGTGATTCAATTGTTTTTCCGAGAGTGGTGTTGTTTGAGTTTGTCGCTTTGAGCTTTTTCTCAAGTTCATCAAGGCGTTCGCGTCGCTGTTGCAGAGTTGCCTGTATGGCAGCCATGTCATTGCGTATCTGCTGACGTTTTGATTGGGATTCACCTTGAAGTGACGACGGATCACCGAGGATCTTTTCCAGTCCCTTTATCGATGCCATGTCCGAAGATATGTCATTGATCAACATAAGTAGAGAGTCCTGGTTGGCAAGTGCTGTCTCCAGTGAGTCACGCAACGGATTTTCTGTATCGGTCTTTACGGTTTCGCCCGATTTGGTGCCGCAACTCCACATGCATCCTGTAAGAGCTATTGCCAAGGCGGCAAAACTGATTTTTTTAAGTTTCATAAATAAATAGTTTTTCTTTGAATTTTGAAAATTCCAGTCACATTTGGGGTTGCTCCGCTTCGTCGGTATTGCGATATTTGTTTGTATGTACGCGTTTCTCCTTTTTTGATGTGGAATTGGAGCCACCTGTGACTATAACAATTTCTCCTCGGGCCTGGTTCTTTTCAAAGTATTTTGTCAGTTCATCAAGACTGCCTCTTACTGTGGTGTCGTGAAGTTTCGATATTTCCCGGCTCACCGAGGCTGGTCTGTCGGGGCCGCATGTGTCTCTAAGTTCTGCAAGTGTTTTTACCAGGCGGAGTGGTGATTCATATATTATAAATGTCATCGGGAGTTCTGCCAGTTCTGTCAGCCGGGTGTTTCTCCCCTTCTTTACGGGCAGGAAGCCTTCAAACAAAAATCGGTCGCACGGGAGTCCCGAATTGACAAGTGCTGGAACAAATGCGGTCGGACCGGGTATTGTTTCAATTTCAATACCGGCGGCGGCACATTCCCTTACAAGCATGAAACCGGGATCGGATATTGCCGGAGTGCCTGCGTCGGAGACCAGAGCGATCGTTTCGCCACCCTTAAGCCTTTCGGTCACACGACCGACTGTCGAGTGTTCGTTGAACTTGTGGTGGCTCGACATAGGGGTTGTGATGCCAAAATGCTTCATAAGAGTTCCGCTTGTACGGGTGTCTTCGGCAAGTATCAGATCGCAGTCCTTGAGCACCTCTATCGAGCGTGGTGCCATGTCGGCGAGATTTCCCACTGGAGTGGGCACGACATAAAGCTTTCCGGCCATCCTTTTTCGTTTGCTTGGTTTAATTGTAATACGGACCGATTATCTCCAGAAAGTATGCGACCTCTTCACTGTCGGTATCCATACCTTGCTCTTCAGTCAGATAACGTTTGGCATCTTCTATATTATGCATTGTGGCGATTACTGCCATGATTGCCTTCATAGCTGTGTCACTTCCACCGAATAGTTCGCGACGGAATCTGAATCGGTCGTTTAGTGTCAGAAGTTTGAGCATTTTTGCTCCGGCTTCTTCACTCGACTTTATTTCAGGCAGTTGTTTCAATCGGGCGTTTTCAGTCTCTGCTGATTCGGTATCTGCTTCCGCTTCTTCCGCTTCCGCTTCGTTTATGCATGTCTGTGCATCGGGTAATTTTTCCTCTTCCGCATCGGTTTTGTCCTGAATGCTTTTTTCAGCTTCAGGCAGGGGCATTTCTGCCTTGATTTCTATCACCGATGGCTGTTCTGCCGGTTGCGGTTGTGTCGGCATCGGGGATGCTGATTCTGCAGCTACTTCCTCAGCTTTGGCAACCGGAGGCAAGGTTCTGGTCTCTGTTGCAGCGGTGGTCGTGATAGCAGTCTCAGGTTTTGACGTAGAGTCTTTTTCAGCCGGAATGTTTACCGTGACTGGGGTTTCATTGCTGTTAAGCATTTCTGCCAGTATCTTTCCCTTGTCGGAAAGGAGGTTGCGTATATGTGGGGCTACCGACTCTTGGCTGCGGTCGCGCAGAAGCAGCAGCAATCCTTCGATCTCGTATGTCAGAGATATAAGTTTGTCAATGTCAGTCTTCATGCTCAGGGTAGTATGTTAAGTAAATATCGTTCGATCGATTTTTTGAGTTGGGTGCGGCTGCAAAAGAAGTGGTTTACCATCACGACAACTGAGTGTGTCGGTTGGCCGTTTGATCCGAGCAGATAGCCTGCATAGCAGTGTACTCCGCCCATACTGCCGCTCTTTATTGCTAAGCGTCCCGCAAGACGCGTTTTGGTGAGGAATGTCTTTACTGTCCCTTCTTTGCCGGCTTTAGGGAAAACATCCGAGTATGTTTTGCTGTAGGGACTTTTTGCCATATAGTTTAGAATGCCGGCGATCTGCCTGGGAGAAATCGAATTTCCACGGGCCAGTCCGCTGCCGTCGAGGATGCGTGTGCGTTCAAGGTTTACGCCGAGCGACTTCCATAATGACTTTTCTCTTGCGATAGCTGTGTCGGCAGGTGCATTGGGGGCAGTGGCCCGAAGACAGCCTTCGGCAAGCAGATTGACACTTTTTCCCATCATTACCTTCATTATTTTTTCGAGACTTTCCGACTTGTGGCTGTATACAAGCATTGTATCGGAGGGTGTCGCAACAGTTGGTTCTGCTGTTGTGTCGGTTTCTGCAAACGGACTTTCGTCTAAGATATCAGTATATATAGCACCTTCGACGCCGATGCCTTTGTTCGCACAAGCTCCTACCATTTCTTCCACGAAAAATTCTCCGGGACTTGCTATTATATAGTCGCTTTCAAAATAATTGTCCATCCAGTTCACCGGAAACAGCCCGGTTCCGTAGCTTTCGGTTATATCCTCTACTTCCCATCCTGGAACGACTCCGCCTCCTTCAGGAAGCACATCGCATGATATTCTCACCTCTCCGGCCAGTCGGCCGATGCCGAGTGTAGAAAGTTTGTCTGCAACAAGGCTCGGTAGTGATGCCGATTCTTCGAAATCACGTCCGCCCATCGATGGATCTCCGGCACCGACGATAACCATGTCAGCTTCTCCGTTTTCAGGAGATGGGCCTATAAGAAAGAAATCGGTTGTATACCGGAAGTCTTTGCCGAGTGTGATCAGTGAAGTGGCTGCTGTGACACATTTGAGTATGCTTGCCGGAGTAAGAGCCAGATTACTGTTGTGGCTTGCAAGAACTTTTCCGCTGTTGATCTCTTCTATGTATATTCCTACACTTGAAGCATCGCGGCCTGGAAATGTGATAGGTACAGCTCCTGTAATCCGCAGTGCCACAATTGCCATAAGGCAGAGAAGTGATGTTATTCTTTTCATTATACCTTACAGATCGATTGTCAGTCCCTCGTCGGCAGCAATGATTACCATGCTTTCGTGTCCGAGTTTTTTTGCTTCTGCCTCTGCTTCTGCCAGATGCTGTTTAGTATCAGGATAAGACTTGGAGTAGTGTCCGATTACGAGCCGTCTGGCACCTGCTTTGGCTGCCACAATCGCCGCTTCTGCGGCTGTTGAGTGGAATCTGGCTTTCGCTTTGCATTTGTCAGCATCGATATATGTGGCTTCGTGATATATAGTATCCACATCTTTCAGTCGCTCATGCAGCTGGGGCATATATATAGTGTCAGAGCAGTAAGCGTAACTGGCCGATGGTTCGGCCGGGATAGTCAGCATCTCGTTTTTATATATCTTGCCGTCAGGAGTCGTGTAATCGGCGCCTTCTTTGATTTCCTTAAGTTTGGCTATAGGTATTTGTAGCCATTTCACCATGTCACCGCGCAGATGTCTCAGTTTTTCCGCCTCTTTGAAAATAAAGCCGGTGCAGGCCACACGGTGTTGGAGCGGCATTGCTTCTACTGTGAGTGCTTTTTCTTTTAGTACGGTGCCACCTTCCGGAGGTATTGCATTGACAACGAGTTTATATGGGCGTTCACGACAGAACATGTCCATTGTTTCTGTAAGCCATTTCACCCCCTGTTCGGGGATATGGACTGTCACTCTTCCGCCTTTTCCGTGTAGCGCCAGTGTCGACAATAGTCCGGGCAAGCCGAAAAAATGGTCCCCATGAAGATGTGAAATGAATATGTGCTCCAGACGCGAGAACTTGAGCTTCATCTTCCTCATACTCAGTTGTGCGCCTTCGCCACAGTCCACCATGTAGAGCTTTCCTCTGAACTCTATCACCTGGCAGGAAGGAAGATGGCGCAGTGAAGGAGTCGCGGAGCCTACACCTAAGTAATGAACTTTGAAATCACTCATTGTCCAAACATTTGAAGAAACCATCTTGCGATGGTCACATAGATGACAAGACCTACGATGTCGTTGGAAATCTGTATGAACGGGCCTGTCGCAAGTGCCGGATTTATCTTTAGTTTCTCAAGTGTGAGCGGAACTACCGTGCCGAGAATTGTCGCAAACATCACTACCACAAACAGTGAACATGCGACCGACAGAGTCACGCTGAGTTCACCCGGCAGCATTATAAGATTGTAGGCAAGCATCACACCCGAAATTATACTTGCATTCAAAAGTCCTACAAGTATTTCTTTTCCGAGCTGTTTGGAAAACTCTTTGACATCAAGAGAGCCGTTGGCAAGAGACTGTACTACGATTGCCGAGGCCTGCACGCCGACATTGCCGCCTGTGCCGCCTATGATAGGAATAAACAGGGCCAAAGCAGTTACGGCGGCGATTTCGCTCTCAAATACTCCGAGAATCATAGATGCCATGATTCCGGAGCAGACACCGATCATAAGCCATGGAATGCGTGCCTTGGTCTGCGACAGTATGGAGTCGTCAGCGCTTACGTCGCTCGAAAGACCGCTTGCAAGCTGATAGTCTCGTTCTTGTGATTCTCTCACCTGGTCCATTACATCATCGACAGTGATGCGGCCCACAAGACGACCGATGGAATCAATGACAGGCATTGCCACAAGGTCATATTTTTCAAAATCCAGAGCTACTTCGTCAATCGGAGTGTCAGCTTTCACTGAAACCGGATCCTCGTCCATCACATGCTTTATTTTTGACACCGACGGATGGGTTATAAGAGTCTTTAGCGGCAGTATTCCGCGCAGACGGTCATCATTGTCGACAACGTAAACGTAATATATCTCGTCCATGTCCTCGGCCTGCATTCTCATCTGTTTGATGCATTCCGGCATGCTCCAGTTTTCGTTTACAACGACCATTTCAGTGCCCATCAGACCGCCGGCTGTGTCTTCGTCATATTTCAGAAGATCAATGATATCGCCGGCCTGTTCAACGTCGTCGAGGTGCGTCAGAACTTCGTCACGGTCTTCCTCGTCGAGTTCCTGGATAAGGTCGACGGCCTCATCTGAGTCAAGATGCTCGATAAACTGTCGTGCGATATCCTCTGCATCCATGTCGGCGAGAAGGTGTTTGCGGTCCTCCTCGTCGAGTTCCATCAGCACATCGGCGGCAATTTCGCCGTCAAGAAGGTTCAGCAGATACTCCGCCTCTTCCAGGTCAAGTTCCCGATAGAGATCGGCGATGTCGGCGGGATGCATGTCCTCAAGCTCCTTGCGTGCTTCCTCGTCGTTATGTGCCGCTATGATATCACGTAGACGCTTCAGATACTCGTCGGTAAATTCTTTCATGACTACTCTTTAGGAATTCTTAGGGCTAAGGGCGGTGGTCAGTTCGATAAATTCTGTCACACTGAGTTGTTCCGGGCGTTTCGACAGTAGTGCGCTCCACTCATCGCCGAGTGTCTGTCCGGGTTTCAGAAGTGGTTTTATAGAGTTTCTGAGAGTTTTTCTGCGTTGAGAAAAAGTTGTTTTCACAACTGTTTTGAACAGGGATTCATCGCAGCCGAGACTTTCAACATTGTTGCGGCGCATCTTTATCACACCTGATTTCACCTTCGGCATCGGATGAAACACAGTCTCGTCAACTGTAAAAAGATATTCCACATCATACCATGCCTGAAGCAGCACACTAAGTATACCTCTGGCTTTTGTACCGGCAGGGGCGGCAAGACGTTCGGCGACTTCTTTTTGAAGCATTCCGCTGCATACCTTCACGATATCTTTATACTCCAGTATATGGAAAAATATTTGTGATGATATGTTGTAAGGATAATTCCCCGTTACAGCCAGATCCTTTCCGCCGAAAAGCAAGTTAAGATCAAGTTTGAGAAAATCATGTTCGAGTATGCGGCTTGCGTCAAGACCGTTCATGTGGGCTTTAAGCCATGCTACACTCTCGGTGTCTACTTCGGCCACAGTCATATCATGTCCTTTGGCAAGAAGCCATTTGGTCAGCACTCCCATTCCGGGCCCCACCTCGACCACCGGCAGTTCGGGACAGTCGTCAAGTGTTGCCGCTATACGTTCGGCAATTCTTTCATCTTTCAGAAAATGTTGGCCGAGGGCTTTCTTCGGTCTTACGGTATTCATTGCCATTAGCTGTAGGTTTTCATTGGTGGATAAAAAGCATCTGCTATGTGCTCAAGATGCAGTTTTCCCTCTTCGCCCGGAGTGATGAAAATCAGATCAAACTGAGCCTCAAAATTCAGACTGCACTGTTGCATGTAGCCATTGGCGGAGTTCACGAGATTTCTCATCTTTTTGTGGGTGATTGCGTCAAGAGGATCAAACCCCGGTATTGTGCGGGTTTTCACTTCCACAAACACAAGACGGTTTCCCTTGCGTGCGACGATGTCAAGCTCCAGATGATTCATTCTCCAGTTGCGCTCGACTATGTCATAGCCGTGAGCTACAAGGTAGTTCACGGCCATATTTTCACCTTTTGAGCCTGTTTCGTTGTGCTGTGCCATCACCGGGTAAGCCTTGATTTGTCTCGCCGACAATCGGTTTGTCTGCCGTGATGTTCATGCTTTCATCTTGTCGGTCAGAGATGTGCCGATGCCGTGATCCATTTGTTCATGAAGTCCATGTTTGTTCCTCAAAGGTAAGATAAAAATTCAGTTAACCCATGTGTTAAATGACACTTTTCGTCAGAACGGGTACCCGATTGCCAGATGGAATGCCAGGGATTTCCAGAATGAAGGCATGTTGAAGTATCCGCGCCGGCCTGTATCGTAGGGAGCGTGAAGACCTATGCCGAGATCTCCGCGGACAACAAACATAGAGATGTCCACTCGTAGGCCGGCTCCGGTGCCGAGGGCAAGATCCTTTAGAAACGTTTTTGCCTTGAGTTGACCACCGGGGCGGTCAGGGTCATTTTTAAGCAGCCAGATATTGCCGGCATCAAGAAAGACTGCTCCGTGAAGTATTCCCACAATCGGAAAGCGGTATTCGACGTTGCATTCAAATTTGAATGTTCCTGTCTGGTCAAAATAACCGTTTACAAGCCCGCTTGGTGCACGATAGCTGCCTGGACCGATCGAACGGACCGTGAAGGCGCGTATGGAGTTTGCTCCTCCGATATAGAATTGTTCTGAATAAGGCACTTGTGAAGAATTGCCGTAGGCGTGTGCCGCACCAACGAGCAATCGTGTCACAAGCCAGTCGTTTTTGCGTATACGGTGGCTGTAGACGAGTTGTGTGGTCAGCTTCATAAATTGGGAGAACGGAGTGCCGAATAGCTTTTTTTCGCCGTTGCCCTTCCATCCGAGCAGACCCCACACTCCTGAAAATATGTTGCCGGCTTCCTGTACGGTCAGGTAATAGTTTATAGCACGGTTTCTGTCGATTTCGCGGTCATACATAAATGTGTATGCGATCTGCGGTATGAACTGGCTTTTGAAACTTAATGCGATCGAAGGATTTTGCTCGCATATAGAGTCAAAAGCTTCGGTAGTTTTCATTAGTTTGGTGTAGGTGAGCTTGAAAAGCGTTAATGTGTTTTTCACATATCTTGACGACTGCCAGTCATAGCTGAAACTTGAGTCAAACCGCGCCATCTTGAAATAATGAGGACGGTTAAGTGCATCGGCGCCAAGTGATATTCGTGTCCAGTTGAGCTGGTTGCGGCGTCGGGGTATAAATCGGGGGGCAAGCAGACGCGGGAATGCAAGCGACGTGTTTATACCGAGCTCATAAGAGTTGAATATCGAATTTTTAGCTGCCCCGTCATGACCTGTCTGCCATTCGTATGATGCATTCAGATTCACTGACAGTTGTTCGCCGCCGCCAAATATATTTCGGTTGGTGATACCGGCGATAAGTCCGGGACCTATATAGCTGTTGGACTTCGATGATGCGTTTACTTCGAGAGAAGCCTCGATAGGAGCGTCAAAAGTCAGGTCTACTGTTACGTCCAGTTTTGGTGTCTTGTCTTCTGATACCGTGTCGCGGTCTACTGCTATGTCGATCTGATTGAAAATACCGAGTCTTGAGAAATAACTCTGTGTTCGGTTCATGTTTCTCACAGTGAAGACATCTCCTTTACGCATTGCAAGGCACTCGTCGATTACCGCGCGCCTGAGCTTTGACGGCATCATCTGTATCAGGGTCGCTTTTCTCAGTTGAACTGTATCAGGGGTGCCATATCCGTTGTACCTGTGTGCAATCACGGTTATATTGCCGGTATGGTACCGGTCAAGCACAAACGGAGGGATATTCTTGGCAATCGACAGTCTCATCGCGATTTTTCCGCGGTTTTGCAGACTATCGGCAAGGTATTCCAGAAACTCAGGTCTGAAGAAGTAGTATCCTCTGTCTCTCACTGCATTTACTATTCGGTTGCGGGCGACAGACAGGGAGTCGGTACAATACCGGGTGCCGGGCTGCAGATAGGGATCGGCTTTGGCAACAGAATCGATCAGAGCGTACAATGGTACACTGTCCGACAGATACTCGATTGTGTCTATAGGATAGTAGTCGCCTGGAGTGATCTCATAGGTTATTGTCGCTTTTTTAGGATTCTTGGCATGATTCAGCTTGAAGTTGGCCGAGCCTTTGAAATAACCGTTATTGTCAAGAATCTCGTCGATCATCTTCACCCGCACTTCAGGTCTTACATCTGAGATCAGCACAGGTTCTTTGGCGAGCTTTTTATAAAGCCAGCCTTTTAGACCCTTGGCTTCTGGATTCCAGTTGTTGTAGACCCATAGTCCTAATGGAAACGGATAGCGTATCGATGGTGAAACAAGGCAATTGTTCGGAGCTACATTTACCGTTTGGGCAACCTGGTCCTCAAGACCGGCAGGTATGGGAGTTTTCTCCTTTGTATTTTCAGAGGGGATGTAAGCCACCTTTTTCACTCCTGTATAAAGTGTCTCTCCTTCAGGTATACGGCGGGTTGTCGAGCAGCTTGCCATAAGCAGAGCCGATAGCAGGGTCGATACAATCAGTGATTTTTTTTCAAGTCTCATTACTCGCTCGTTAGGTGTTCTGCTGCGTCTTTTTCAAGTTGTGCTTTTCTTTGTTCCTCAAACATCCGCATTTGTTTACGGTAACGGGCACGCATAAACCAGAACAATTGTCCGAGGGTCGAGAGGCGCTTTTTGTATGTCAGGCCGACGCCGGTCTGGGTCACTTCTCCTTCAAGAATACTCTCATAGCCTGTGTGCCGGAATATTTTTAGGGTCATTGATCCCGATTTGTTCAGAACATACTCAAAGGCTATGTCGTTTATCAGATTTTGTGAAAAGTTTTCGTCGTTATTTGCATCTGTTGTGTAGTTGCCACCGACAACGATTTTGAATCTGTCATCAAAGAGCGACTTCGATACACGGTAGCTGTAGCTTGTTGTCTGGGTTGTCGAGCCGTCCACCGTCGAGTCATACTGGTTGACACCGAAGCTTAGATCGACTCCCTTTATGTTGTTGGCTGCCCATGAATTGAGTTGCGATTCCAGGAAACTGTATAGTGCGTTGCCGCCCAGACTTGAGGTCGCGGTAGTTCCCGGGCCGGTGTACATATTGGTGATAAGGAGATTCATCGCTGCCGATGCACGCTGTTCCGGGCTCATGGACGATAGTTCGTTCTGCACCGTTATGTCATCATCGGTCGACAGATCAAATTTCACATTCATCTCGTCGAGTGTACCTGTCACAGCCAGCTCCACATCAAAGTATATAAGTCGTGATGATTGTCCCGATTGTGTTACATTGGCTTTGACATTGTCTACAGCCTTGATGTTGAGGATCGGGTTCATCATGTCACCGTTGAATGACACATAGCTGCCTTCTTGGAAATTAAATAGCTTTTCACTCATCAGAGGAGGAGTGTAGCGGGCGAATCCTGAGTTGATCGACAGTCTGCCGGTAAGATGTTGGGCACCCATCAGATCCATTGTGTAGTCAAGATTGCCTTGGGGCTGTATAGATACTCTGTTTTTGCCGTCGCTCGACAGGTAGACCTGGATGGTTGCACCCGGCTGTATCTGCAAATCGGCATTTATGCCGAGAAGCATACCGATCGGTTTTATGGAATCAGCCTGCTCGACCTGTATTGTGTCGGCAAAGTTTACAAACTTTACGATATTCGATTGGCTTCGCGATGATAATGTCTGTGTCGCGTCGGTCAATATGTAGGTTACATTTGTATTTCGCAACACATTGACATTGGCGTTTACTTTCATCATGCTCATGTCGCCACGGGCGGTAGCATTGAAGTCGACAAACGCTTTTCCGAAAACCTCCGCTCCTCCACGTGCCCGGTTGGTGCCTACAAGCTGCATGTTTTTTGCATTGAACGAAAGGTCGACTGCCGGATTTGTAAGATCATGCATGTTTACTGTGCCGTTGATCACAAGCGGATTTTCATTGGCTCCTTTTATTGGAAATTTATTGAATATGACGAGTCCGCTGTCAACCGCGATCCTGTCTTGGCCGAGCGCATATTCTGTTCCGAGCATGTTTACTTTTACGTTTGCGCTGTCAAATTTCACGTATCCGTCAAACGATGGTTTCGACATCGATCCGGTTACCTTCATGTTGCCGTCAAGATGACCCGAAAGTTTTAGTCCGGCATCGCTTATAAATGGATTTGATACATCCAGTGGCATACTGTCAACTTTTACATCGAGCATGAAAGGTTCGGCTGCAGTTGTGTCGTTTAGGTGGCCGTTCACATATATTACACGGTCTCCGTTCACATTCATCTCTCCTTTGGCTCTTATGTATCCGCGTGGTTGTGTCTCGATGTTGGCTGCAAGACCGAAATCACCTACGCGGCTTTTCCCATAGAAAAATTCCGTGAGCTTCATGTTGGCTTGGCCGTTGATTGTGTCTCCCTGATGGAATATTGAAACTTCGCCGGAAACATTGCCTTTCAGAGGCGGAGCGTATGGATTCAGTGCTATCCAGTCCTGTAGAAGTATGTCTTTTGCCGAAAGGTTTATAGTTTTTTTGTCGCCGAGTGAGTCTGTGGCCGCTTTTGTAAACAGCCTTACTGAACTGACTTTATTGGATAACAACAGATCGGCGTCTAAGCTTTCCTTGGCAAAATCGAAACTGACGAAATTTGTTTCGTTCAGATTCCAGGTCTTGTAACCTATGGTGGGATGTTCCGGTAGGAAGTGTACAGAAACTACACTGTCCTGCCATGTCATGTTGAGGCCGAGATCATAACCGGTCTGACCTTGGAAATTCTTTTGATGGAGTTGGGCTTCAATACTGGCAGGTTCGATCATTCCGGTGAGACTGACATCGGCAAGCGAGCCCGGTGATTCGGGAGCGTTGTTCAGTCTCATTATGAAACTGAGCGTGTCGTCTTTCTGCCACATGTTAAGTTTCAGTGTATCGATAATCGAAGTCGGAGTCACATATCCGAGCAGTGCTCCGTTCATGCTCAGTTCTGAATCATTGGAGAGGTTCATCCGCAATAATTTGATTGAAGAACTCTTTTTTGATAGAAATGCAGAAACAATATTTTGGGGGCCTAACGATAGAGCGGCTTTGAACGGAGGCATATTTTGGGCTATACTGTCAAGTTCAATCCTCTGTCTTGAAATGGAAGAGTCTGCTATTTCGGTGGTTTTTGCGATCTTTTCCATTATCATGGTAAGACCCAGAGGGCTGCTCATATTTATCAGAAGATCCTGATTGTGTAACTCTGCGACAGTTGAGTTCTCAGTAGCTTTGAACCCGAGATCGATATCTTTTGTACCGAATGTCGTTTCATTCATTGTGATCTCGATATTCGGTATTTTGATCTGTGCGTCGACAAGCATTGAATCCGGGTTGAAACTTGCGTTTCCGTTGAAATCAAGGCTTCCGCCAAGTGGCGTCTGTGACATGTTTAGTTTTTGTAGGTCAAGATCTGTTACTGATCCTCTGAACGTCCACTCATAGTTTGGACCTGCGATATTTCCGTTGGCATCGACCGATATATTTGCCCCTGTTACAGGAGAGTGGAGCGACAACATGGCCTTGCCGTTTGAAAGAGCGATATCGCCGGTTATGTTGCGGTAGACTTTTTTGTTGTACAGTGCATGTCGTAGATCTATATGTCCGGTTAAGTCTGCTTCAGAAGAAAGCGGATTGAACTTGTGTCCGCTGGCATTCACGGAAACCGATAGATCATACAATCCGAGTGCTGGCATGAAAGCCTGTACTGGAAAATGCTCCATGTCGATTTCAGCGACATAACTTTCAGGACCGATTTCAACATTTCCTTTAAGGGCAATGGTTCCGCTGTCGGAAACGACTTTCACATTTGATGAGATCTTTCCACGGTTCATTTTTACATTGCCTTTCAGGCTCAGCGGATGAAGTTCAATGCCCTTGCCAAGTTTTGCTTCGACAATTGTCGGTTTTATTAGATTTGTGTTTGTAAGGCTGCCGCTGAGATTAAGATCTCCGACAATTGATTCGAAACCTTTGTCAAGGCCCGATGCACTGCCGCTGCCCTTGAGTTGAAGCAGTCGTGTCAGTCTCACAGTTGCATCGTTGACTTTTATTCTTGACATTGAGCCGGATGCCTGTAATCCTATAGTAAGTTCTGTAGCGGCAGGAAGTTGTGACAGTATATCTTTGGCCAAAGGGAAAGCCATACTTATATCCGATAGCGCGAACCGCGACTTGATATCGGCCGATATCGGGCTGTCGGCTGCACTTTTTTCAGGTGAAGCAAGCCCCATTTTTGCGTCAAGCTGGATTTCCGATGCGTTGGTATTGATTTGCATCTGTTGAGCCGACATGACTCCGTCTGCTATCTCAAAAATTCCGGTAGCGTTAATGTTTAATCCGCAGCGCTCGGTTGCATCGAGTTTCCTCAAAGGAACTCTTATGGATGCTCCACGGTTGTATAGTGAATCTACATCGATTATGATGTCCCTGGCTTCAATATAATTCATATCGAAACCTGGCTGAGGGGTAGCATTGTTTATTGCATACCTGGCTTTATTACCTGTTAGGCTGACCTTGTCGGCTTTCACAGTCCACATCAGTGAGTCTGGCGAAGTATTTTCGTTGTCTTGACTCGGTTCTGTCACTGTCGCAGGTGTATAGATGTAGTCTGCATTGACACCTCTGACATTAAGAGAATGGGCTTCAATCTCTCTGGTGCTCATACTGACATGACCTTGTTCAAGCACCATCATGTCAACCTCTGCGTTAAGGGAGTCGATTGAGGGTGGTAACTGCATAAAATATTTCAGATGCCGCAGCTCAATTTTTCCCGCTGTTATGTCGAGGGGCGTTTCGGTTGTACTTGTCGTATCAGTGTCTGCTTTGTCACTTTCCGCTATGATCAATGTCACATCTGCTCCGTCAATGATTCCATTGTCAATATTGACTTTCCCGTTATTTAGGCCATATACAGCATCTTTGATTTTTAAGCCATTGACAGTTGCATTCATGTAGAGAGTGGAATCGGGTGTACCCATTCTGAATTTAACATCAGAGACACCGATTCCGTCAGTTTGCAAATCTCCGTAGATGAGTGGAAAAAGAGCGACATTCCCGTTTATGTCTCCTACATAAATCTCCATGTCGCCGGGCATTGATGCTTTTACTCCGTTTCCTTCGATGTGTGCCGGAAATTTCAATCTCAGCCGCTCATACTCAACGTGCATTCCCGACTCGTTGTTGTTAAGATTCCCGATGACTTTTTTGAAAATGAAGTCCTGGCAAGGCGGAATATATATTACGGACACAATCAGAGATATGAGTATGACGACTCCTGCTATGGTCCATAGCATAAAGCGCATAAATGTAAGCATTGTTTTCTTCATTTTCTGATGCGGTCCCTCGTTTTACCGGCTATATGATCCGGATTTATTTTAACGTTTTAACTTAATAACAAATTTATCAGTCGCAGGTTTATGAAATGCGTTTATAAAGTGTATGGAAATTGATTTTCTGCCCGAAACACACAATCACGTCATTCTCTTTTACCTCTGTGCCTTGGGTTGAAATATCCAAAGGCACAGGGTCATCGACACTTATGCCCAGAATGTTGGTCTTTTGTTTGGGTCTGCTTGCAGCAATGAGTTTGAGACCGCAGATGCCATCTTCTATCAGTTCTGAATATGGTGTCCCGATCAGATATTGTGGAACTGTAAAACGCATCACATAGCTTTCCGAGTCGACCTTCATTGATTTTATGCTGGTGCCGAGGCCGAGTTCGCTTACAAGGTCAGTTGCGGCGCGCTGCTCAGGTTTCAATATACGTTGTACGTGCAGGCCTTCGAGTATCGATTGATGCAGTGAATCGATTGCACGTGCATATATGCACTTGACCTCATTTTTTTTCAGCAGAGCCACCGTTTTTATGCTTGCTCCGAAATTTTCTCCGATAGCGACAATAGCGATGTCTATGTTTTTTAAAGGGAGTACACCAAGTGCTGTTTCGTCCGTAGAATCAACGATATATACGGTGGAAACATATTCTTTTATAGCCTCCACATTCGATGGCCTGATATCGGCGCCGATTACCTCTGCGCCCATTTCTGTAAGGTCTATGGCAAGATTCGAGCCATATATTCCAAGTCCGATTATCAGATATTTCATCAGCTGATTATTATGTTGTCGTATGGATAGATTTGTGAGTCGTTTTTCATGTCATTGCCTATTACAGATAATAGGGAAATTATACCGACACGGCCGAGAAACATGGCTGTGCATATCACGATTTTTGATGCAGTGCCAAGTTCGGCAGTGATGCCGAGCGATGATCCTACGGTAAATAGAGCCGATAAAGTTTCAAATACTACTGATTTGACAGGCAGCTCAGGCTCAAGCCAAAGCATTACAATCACATATACAGAAAGCGATAGCACCGATATTCCGATTACTGCATTGGCTCTGCGTACAGAGCCGGAGGCTATTGTACGGTTATAGGCTGTTTCATGTTTTTTCCCGAGAACGACCGATCTCATATTCAATAACATTACCGCAAATGTGTTTACTTTGATGCCGCCGGCTGTTGACTGTGATGCACCTCCGATCCACATCAGCATCATCATTAGTGTCAGTGTCACAGGCATGAACTGTGCCGGATTCACTGAACTGAATCCAGAACTGCGTGGCACACTTGAATTGAAAAACGCTTGAGCGATTTTCTCCCATATTGTCATGCCTTGAAGGGTGTTGTCCCACTCAAGTATCAGAAACAATGCGATAGTCATAGCAACGAGTATCCCGGAAGTTGCAAGCACTATTTTTGTATTTATATCATAGATGTGGACTGGGCGGTGTGCTGCTTTTCTTCCTGTAAGATGTCCTGCAAGTCGGTTGACATAGGATTTCAATATATCCTTGAAGTTTACAAGTGTGGGAAATCCTATTCCTCCGGCAAATACGAGAATGGCTGTCACGATGTATATGCTTTGGTCCGAAGTCATGAGCGACGGTGCGCCAAGACCTCCTTCGATCCATGAAAATCCTGCATTGCAAAAGGCAGATAGAGATAGGAAACCTGAGAATATAAGCCGGTCAGTTATGTCGGTCATAGGAAAATTCTCAGGTAGTGACATGTAGATTCCGATTGCTCCGATTATCTCGATAGTGACAGTAAAGGTGAAAATGTACAAGAGTGTCGGCAATAAGGCATTGGCACTCTTGCTGTAAATCATATCCTTGACCATCAGTTGCGAATATATGGATGTATTGCCGCTGAAAAAAAGTGCGAAAAAACTTGTGAATGTCATTACTCCAAGAGCTCCGATCTGAAGAAGAACAGAAAGGATGAGTATGCCGAAAGGAGTGAACATCTGGGCTACGTCGACAGTCGTAAGTCCTGTGATACAAACTGCGCTGGTCGATACAAACAATGCATCGATGTAATTCATCCCCTCAGTCACGGTGCATCGTGGTAGCATCAGCAGGAGTGAGCCCATTATGATGAAAAAGAGAAAACTTGCCGACAGAAGCAATGATGGATTGGTGCGACGTCCCACGACTTTGATGAGTCCATAGGATATTTCAAGAAGAGAATACACTGTCAGCACTCCGATAAGAAAATACTGACTGTAAAGGATTTTGTCAAGCAATGGAATCCATGGTGATAGCGGTCGGGGATATATGAGTGGAAGCATGGTGATGAGCACCAGCATATCCATTGTCCATTTTATGGGTTGGTTGCTTTTCTTTGTATCTGTGAAAAGGAGCAATAGGTTGTAGATAATATTTGTTGCAAATATCAGTTGGCAGCCATGGATTATACGTAAAAGAGCCAGTTCTCCCGACGGGGCATGATGAAAACCCTGATATATTACAATCGATATGATGCATGCGGCGGCAGCAATGAAATTAATGATCTCACCTACATATCCAACACGTCGTAGCGGCTCCAGAAAACGGGTTCTGAAGTGACGGAAACGGAGGCTGACAGACCTCCGTAGTGCACTTATTTTTTGTACGATATCACTCACCTCGGTTGTGCTGAAACGCAACAGAAATATAGGAAATCCGATATTCCGTTTCTTTTATATAACGGCTTTATGCCCTGATATGTTGAGGCCGTTATCTTGTCTATAGGCTTGGAATTTCAAGCCATCTGCAGCCGGGGTGGTGTTTTGCGATATATCTTTGAAGGAAACCTTTTGTATCTGGCACAATAACTTCATTCCGGTCGAAATGAGTGTTGTAAAGCAAATGACTTACAGCTATGTCGCGTTGTTTCAATGCTTCGAGTGAAAGCACTGTATGGCTTATTGATCCAAGAATACCGTTGGTGACAAGTGCTACCGGCAAATTACGTGTCATTGGATAATCGATTGTCAGGAAATCGTCGGTAACAGGCACCATTAGTCCGCCTGCACCCTCCACAAGCACTACATCATATCGTTCTGACAGAGTATTGATAGCATTGTCGATTGCCTGTAGGTCAATCTCACGGTTGTCAATGCGGGCTGCGAGTTGTGGCGATGCCGGATAAGTGAATACTTGTGGATAAGTCAGTCCTTCTGCATCCTCAGGAAGATTAACTCCCATAATTCTGCGGTGTACATCGATATCGATGGATTTGCCGTCTGTTTGACCTGTCTGTATGAATTTGATTGTGGCTACAAGATTACCTTCGTCCATCAGCTTTTTTGCATACCATCCTGTAGCATAGCTTTTTCCTGCGTCGGTATCGATCCCCGATATAAATATGATATTGTTTTTCATTGTTTTTTCAGTATGATATACAGTGGATTGAATGTGAGTGTGCATTCACCTCTGCTCATCAGATTTCTCATGAGAGCGAAATTGTCTTTGCGTGGTGATTTTGTCAATGCATTTACACCTGTTTTTTTGAGGTGATCGGCAAGTCCGCGGCCACTTGTAAATTTTAGCACCGATTTCTCTTCTTTGATTTTTTCTGTTTCAAAGCCTGCGGTTTTGGCAAAATGTTGCCATTCATTGTCAGAAAGATAAGGTAGTGACGTTCCGCCGTTGATCTCTGTTATCTCTTTGAGAGTTCCGGGTGCGAATGTCGATAATGCAATTTTTCCTCCTTTTTTCAGCAGTTTTGATGCATTTATGAGAAATCGCATGGGGGAGTGGAACCACTGTACTGAGTTTGCGCTGAAAATCGCATCAAAGTACTCGTTTGGAAGTTGTTTTACAATTATTTCAGCATCGCCATGTAGAAATGTCCCATTGCATCCGCTGGGTGATGTTTCTGCAAGATCTATCCAGGTGAGCTTGGCCTCAGGGTATCGGGTTGCTATTTCCCTTGACAAGGTTCCACTACCGGGCCCTATTTCGAGCACTTGAGCAGGTGCTGTAGCGCTTCTCCATAAAGCCATAAGCTGTCTGGCTGCGTGGATCTGTACTTCGGCATGTTTTTCGTAAGTCTTGTTGCTCGAGTTGAATTGCTGACCGATAAGCGATTTGTCTCTGACAACAGTGTCTATGATATGTTGGAAATCGGGAAGATGGCTACCTTCTGCCGATATGATTGGAGTTCCGATACAGTTCCAGGCATTTTTCATGTTGTCCGGTGGAAAAATAAGATCTCCTGTTGAAATAAAAGCTCTGTCCCAAAGTCTTTTATCTTCAGCGGTTTTCCATGTTTCAACTCTGTGTTTTTCCGGTGAGAATGTTTCAAGCTGGTTTTTCAGCGATGTTATGTCGTCACGACATAAAGTCAGATCATCTTTAAAATCTTTGTAGCGGTTACCTCTTCCGCATATTCTTCTTTGGAAACCTTTAAGCGATACGTCTGATAGACCTGACAATGTAGCCGAAAAAATGTTTTCCGGTATTCCGAAGTTATCGTCCACCGGGCTGATTGTACCATTTACGGCAATTGCACAGTTGAGATTCAATCTTGAAGGAAGCGACTGATGCAGGACATTAAAACTTGCAACTCCAAAGCTCCATGCAATTACGACAGTTTCATCATAATCACGTAAGTCGGCAAAAATATCGTTCGATAGGACTGTATAATCCCACACGACGGCCACATCGTAGCCTGCCGGATAGTCGTATCGTGCAAATAAATGCCAGTCGACTGACCATCCGGAAAATATGAGTAGCAGACGCGTTGTCTCTGAACTTTGTTTTTGCCAGTGAAGTTTCATTTTTTTTCAGAATCTGTCTTTAAATACGTCTTCAAGAGCATCACGCAGCTTGTCTATATCGTTGTATGTCATTGTTGCCGAGAGGCTGAAGCGCAGTCTTTCGGTTCCGGCCGGTACTGTCGGAGTTCTTATCGCAAGTACTTTTATATCATTGTCGAGTAGAGCTTTTGATAACTCGACTGACCGTTTTGCATCGCCTACGATAAGAGGTTGAATATGGCTCACCTCTATGCTCGTAGAATAGAAAGGAGAAAGCGTTTCTGAAAGTTTATGCGAAAGTTGTCGAAGGTGTTTCCTCTTGTACTCGAGATCTGGAAGCATCTCGATGATCTTTTTCGTCCATGCCGCTTGCAGAGGCGGAAGAGCGGTCGAGAATATGAGACTTCGGCTTTTGTTCACAAGAACCTCTTTAAGCTTTGTGTGAACTACTGCAAATGCCCCCATCGAAGCTGCAGCTTTTCCAAATGTACCTATCACGATGTCCCAGTCTGCTTTTGATTTGCTCCCTTGTGCGAGTCCCAGTCCGTTCGGTCCCACTACACCGAATGCATGTGCCTCATCCAGATAAAGCACCAGATTGTCGTATTTTTGTTTAAGTCCGGCAATTGCATTAAGGGGTGCTCTGTCTCCGTCCATGCTGTAGACGCTTTCGGCAACAATTATCAGAGTCTGGTACTTGTCGTGATGATTCTTGATAATTCTTTCAAGCGCATCAATATCATTGTGAGGAAAACGTCGGAAGTCGCATCGGGCAAGCACAATCCCGTCAATCAGGCTTGCATGGATCAGTTTATCGGCAATGATCAGTGTCGAGCGGTCGGCGATGGCGGGAAGAATACCTGTATTGGCATGGTAGCCACTGTTGAATAGAAGCACCTCTCCTATTCCGCCATAAGCTTGTTTTAATGCGTTTTCAAGTTCAAGATGATGTCTTTGTGTTGCAGCTAACAACCGTGAGGCCGATGATGACATTAACATACTATGGTCATCAGCAGCTTCTTTTAAGAATTGGGATCTTAGATCCTTGTCATCGGCGAGTCCGAGGTAATCATTTGTCGAGAAGTCCAGATAGCCGTAATCGTTTCCGGTTGTGTCGTCAGGTATATGACGCGTATTGCCCTTAGTAGCGATTTCAGCTAAAATCTCATCAAAATTCTTCATAACTCGCGTAAAATCGTTATCATGCCATTACATAATGTTCGTAGATCGTCATCTGAAATTATGTAAGGAGGCATTATATAGACATTACGGCCAAAAGGTCGCACCCATATTCCAAGTTCGACACATTTGCGTTGGAATTTGCCTACATCCACCGGTTCAGCGGTTTCGATTACACCGATTGAACCGATTGTGCGTATATCGGCTACGATTTCAAGATTTTCGGCTTTACGCAGTTCATCACTCATTATATCGTTTAGATGCGCTACGCGGCTCTCCATATTTTGGTTGGCAAGAAGTTCTATAGATCGGCATGCAATGGCACAAGCAAGAGGGTTTCCCATAAATGTAGGTCCATGCATCATTACTCCTGCTTCACCGCATGAGATTGTATCGGCGACACTTTTGGTCGTCATTACTGCGCTCATTGTCATGTATCCGGCAGTCAGTCCCTTGCCGATACACATTATGTCAGGTTCTACACCGGCATGTTCCCATGCGAAGCATTTGCCGGTGCGCCAGAAGCCTGTTGCGATTTCATCGAAAATCAAGTATATACCGTGTTTGTCACATGCCTTTCGCAGTTCCCTCAGATACTCTGGATGGTAAAACCACATGCCGCCTGCCCCCTGTACGATAGGCTCTATTATTACGCCTGCAAGCTCTTTGTGTTTGTCTTCAAGCAGTTGGCGCATTGGCTCGAAATCAGCTGGATCCCATTTGCCGTCGAAACGAGATCTTGGCTGTGCTGCAAAATATCTTTTTGGAAGCGCACTGCCGAATGCTCCATGCATACCGGTCACGGGGTCGCATACACTCATCGCATTCCAGGTGTCGCCATGGTATCCCGATCTTATGGTCGCAAAATTTGTTTTTCGGTGGTCTCCTGAGGCTGATATTGCTGCCTGTACTGCCATTTTCATTGCAACCTCCACCGCAACTGATCCGGAGTCGGCATAGAAAATATTATTCATTGATGGTGGTGCGATTTCAAGAAGCATTTTCCCAAGCTTGACAGCAGGATCATGTGTGAAACCTCCGAACATCACATGCGCGACTTTCTTGATCTGCTCTTCTATTGCGTCGTTAATTGCAGGATTATTGTAGCCATGAATAGTGCACCACCACGACGACATTCCGTCGATGAGCACTGTGCCGTCTTCAAGTGTGATGTGTGCGCCTTCAGCGCTACGCACCTTGTAGGTAGGCAACGGATTTATTGTTGAAGTGTAGGGATGCCACAAATGTTCCCTGTCCCAGTTGTCTGTCAGCAAATTGAAATCCGGCATATTATCATTAGTTGATCCCATTGCAATCTATTTTCCAACAAAATTAGTTTTTTTTTCAAAAAAATCATCCTCAGATTTGGCAGAATCACAAAAACACTCTAAATTTGCAGTCGCATTGGCCCAGGTGGCGGAATGGTAGACGCGCTCGTTTCAGGTGCGAGTGCTGCGAGGCGTGCAGGTTCGAGTCCTGTTCTGGGCACTGATAGATCCCGTAACTTCTTTAAAATCAAAAGTTGCGGGATTTCTCTTTTGATTTTTGTCCTCCTTTTGTCCCCTAAATCATTTATTAGACGATTTTCGTCCACACTTTTTCCCTCGGAAACCGCAGATTTTACAGAAGCCCGAATATATAGTGTTAAACAATTTAACATATAAACCCATCAACCTTAGTTAATATATGTTAAATCAAGCCTTGAAAACACCGCTCTTAATCATAATCTTGCATTGCTTTCTTTGTAATCTTTGATTGGCAGGGTAGATTCAATAATGAAGTGCAAAAAACTTCGTTCTGAATAGCCCCAATCCGATATTAAGTCGCGCAAAATGTAACTTTCAACTGAGAATACAAAAAAGGTGACCGAAGTCTCCATGAGATTAACTAATTTTGTATTGTCCTATGTATCATCAATTAACCTCGCAGCAAAGGTCGCTTATCGATTCATCGCTTGCGTAGCAAGAAAATTTCGCCTTACTGCAAAGAAAAACTCCGAGAAAAGAAATCGCCCTCATTGTAGGGGGCAGTCAGTCAACGCTTAGCTGCGAACTTAAACGTAATTCCACGGAGAAAGGCAATTATCTGTGGGATAAGGCTCATACAAAGGCTATGGAACGCAGAAAACGCACTACGGTCAACCAGGCAAAAGATCCGGCGGCGATCGTGTGGGAGGCATTGGACCTGCTCAAAGAGGAAGACTGGTCGCCTGAACAGATTTCGACAGACATGGGTAAACGCGGCAAGAGTATATCTCATGAACTCATATACCGTCATATCCGCGCCGACGAGACCGGCGAACTAGCATCCCATTGCCGTCATAAGATGAAATACAACCGCCACGGCAGGCCAGACCGTACGACCAAAGTCAGTAATATCCCCAGATGTGTAAGCATACACCTGCGTCTGGCCGAGGCTGACGGAATACGATTCGGGGACTGGGAGATGAATACCATAGTAGGGAAAGACGGCAAAGGTGCGATAGTCACACTCACCGAGAGAAGCACAAATATGGTGATGATGGGGAGGCTGCCTGAAGGCAAACGCCCGGAACCCCTGGCGAAGGTCGTTATAGGACTGCTATTTTCATATAGAAATACCATACGTTTAATTACGACTGATAACGGATCTGAGTTTTGCGCTCATCGATTAATTTCCAGAGTCTTAGCTCCGAAAGGTGAGAAGATGCCGAATCTGGTGTTTTTCGCCGACTCATATGCATCGTGGCAGAAGGGCGCGGTTGAGAACGCAAACAAATTAATCCGACAGTACATTCCAAAAGGCTCAGATTTTTCTTCTTTGACAGATACGTTCATTCGTAAAGTCCAACATAAAATCAACCGTAGACCTCGTAAGAAACTTAATTTCGACTCTCCTAAAAATGTTTTCTTCCGACAAATCGATAATTTTGCACTTGCCAGTTGAGAGTAGGTGCCTCCCTCACAATATCTTTGCGTACAGATGTGTAGTTCCAAAAATATTTTGTAATTTTGCAAATTAATGACTCTTAAAAAAAACTCATATGCCCGGAGTTTTATCACAATACTCTTTAAAAGCACCTTTAGAAGTCTTCACTCGCACAAAGATTGAAGACCGACTTCGTTCGTTAGGCTATTCGATGGATGAATCTATACCTTCAACTTGTAATATTTACCGAGAAAGAGCCAAATACGAGCATCAAGACCGAGCATTGAACGGCAAAAACCCTGACTTTCTTGTCTATGAAACAGATAGCAGCAATATTCTGGCTGTCATTGAAGCTAAAAGGCCTTCTGTAGGATTAGACTCAGCTGTTCAACAAGCGATTGAACTTTATGCTAAACCTCTAAATATACCCATTATTTTTGTCTACAACGCAGGCGCTTTCTATGCTTGCACAAAGGATAAACAACCTATCAAAATAGATGGCATAGAACTTAATGATTTTGTAGACGAGAAGACATTACTTCATCTTATCGAGGGAAATTTTGATATAGAAAGTGTTCCTCAAGGTTTTTCTATCTCTCGGGCAGAGTTATTGTCAAAATTTAAGACTGCAAACAAACTCCTAAGGAAAGCTGGTTTAAGAGATGGTTATGAACGTTTCTCTGTATTCTCAGACTTAATGTTCTTAAAACTGAAAAATGATTTTTCAGATATAGGAGAAACCTCTACCACTCAGTTAGACCGTTCTTGCAACTGGAAAAAACTAATAGAAAAAACACCAGTTTATATTGGAGTAGAAAACTTCCGAATTGAAGATTCAGAAGTGCGGACCTATCTTGAAGATACCATAAAGAAAAAACTCAAAGAGGCATATGGTGATGTTTTTGAATCTTCACTTAATATTAAAGATGAATCTATCTTAATCGATTTAATTGAGCTTATAGATAGTATTCCTTTTAAGGAAGTAGATTCTGACATCAAGGGAGATGCTTTTGAGTTTTTCCTACGTAATGTAACGAATGGGAATAAAGATTTAGGAGAATACTATACTCCGCGCCATATAGTAAAAATGATTATAAAAATGATTAACCCTATATATGGCGAAAAAATCTATGACCCTTGTTGTGGCACTGGCGGCTTTCTATTGGAGTGCTTTAAGCATTTGCGTAGCAATACTGATGTAAACGTTACACCGGAAGATTCAGAAGAAATCGCTACTGAAAAACGAGAAAAGAAACGTATAATTCGTGAAGAAAGTATCTTTGGGAGGGAATTGACTTCCACTGCTCGAATTGCTAAAATGAATATGATTCTATTTGGTGATGGCCATACTCATATTAAGCAAATGGACAGTTTATCTGAAGTCGTAGACGAAAAGTTTGATGTAGTCTTATCAAATATCCCATATTCCCAAACGGTTGAACATGGCGCTCTTTATGACTTTCCTACAACCAAAGGCGATAGCCTTTTCATGCAACATATTTGGCGAGCAGTAAAGAGAGGTGGAAGAATGGCTGTGGTTGTACCTGATACATTCCTATATTCCGATGACACATACGATATCCGCAAAAAAGTCGTAGATGAAAGTTCTCGAATCGTTATTGTATCCTTGCCTCGTGGCGTATTTAATCCTTACACTCCCACCAAAACGAGCATTGTTTTTGCTTACAAAAAACGTTCATCCGCTGAAAGGTTAGATGAAATTTCTTTCTATATCATCAGGAATGATGGTTTTGAACTTGGTGCAAGACGGCGCCCACTTTCTGGTCAATCTGATTGTAATAGATTCCTGATGGATTACAATTTGGATAAGGAACTTAGAAATTTCTCATCGCCAAATTCTATTGATGTTCCAGCATCCATAATAATGGATGGCACTCATGATTACAATCTGTTCCCCTTCTTTTATATGGAACATTTACCAAAAGACATTTCCCCTGAAATGCTTATATGCCTTGGAGAATATGTAATCGAAAGAACAGAAAAATTTGATTTAGAAAATTTCTCTGATCCTTCAACGGAATGTACTATACTCTCAGTTACTAAAAACGGCATTTATACCGGGGAAGTCCTTAGTGCTTCGGAACTTGACGCGTTATCTCAAAAATACAAAAGAGTTTATCCAGGCGATTTTACATACAATCCTCATCGCATAAATGTTGGTAGTATTGGTATTGTACCTAATATTTCTGATTATATGTATGTATCTAATATATATCCAGTATTCAGAATTAACAATACTTCAGAACTTCCAAATTACTACGTTCAGAAAATACTCACATCTTCAGAATATAAAGTCATCATAAATGACTATTGTTTAGGTGGAGCACGTGCTGACCTGAAACTTGAAAGTCTTTCACGCATAAAAATAAAAAGACCTTCAGCTAACCAAATCGAAAAAGTTGCAGCACTTTCGGCTCAGCTTAATGATGCTTACAATAAATATACTTTCCTTCTAAAACAATTAATGAACGATTGAATTATCTGATATTTTGAAACTCGATAAACTCATACTGATAAAAGACCTGTGAGAAGTTTGGTCAAACGAGGCTCTTGATTTACAATTACTTGGAAAGAGAGCAATAAATCGGCACGCTTCTTCGTATCGAAGTCTATCAATTTAAAAGATTATTCAACATGGGCGACTGAATTTGAATGGTTGTGCAAGAATGCACTTTTACTCCGCAAATTCGCTAAAACTCACAAGTAATATAGCCATGAACAAATTAGAAAAATCAAATCGTGCTACATAGGCCCTGAAACCAATAAGCTGACATTTTTTACGACAATAAGTACAAAAATATCAAAGTGACGCATTTGAAATGAGTAAGTTTCTTACTTGCTATAAAATTGTTATGAATAGTGCAAATGATATTGCGCTATTAGACTTCACATTCCTTTCTAACTTTTACTTTAGAGGACAAGCTAATGCGGAGTGGGATTTATCTTCCTCATTGGAGAGAATGATTAAAAGCCTTTACCAGCGAGAGGATAGTTTTGATATTCCTCGAACTTATGAAGTTGAAATGCTCCAAGAGTTCAAACAGAAATATACCCTATACGAAAAGCATAGAATACCTGCTGAAGAAGACAATATCGAGTGGCTATCAATTATGTAACATTATGGTGCTTGCACACGACTTGTCGATGCAACAGAATCAATTTATGTTGCTCTTTTTATGGCTACACAAAATCCTTTTAGTAATTCGGATGCTACAATATGGGCAATAAATAGGAACATTCTTAACTCAAAGAAGTATAACTTATATAGAAAGAATGTTGATAAGAAAGCTCCCTCCATATCTCTAAGCACCGCCGAAGCATATGCATATAATTATGCAAATTCATTTATAGGATGTCCTTACAGACGTCGCGAATGTCCTCAACAAATCATTGCTATTAAACCTAAGATGAGTAATGAACGATTATCGATTCAACAGGGTCTTTTTTTAATGCCTACTGATATATCTGTTCCATTTAAGTATAACCTTGATAATTATCTACCTGGTGTTGGGTTCAACAGAACAGATAATTCTTTTAATCCCATGGAATTTTCTAAATTTGTCGAGTATTCTCATGACGATAAGAACAAAGCACATAATGATAATATCTTAATGTTTAAGATTACTATTCCAAGCACATTGAAATTAGGAATTACAAAACTACTTTCACAAATGAACATATCGTCAGAGACTTTATTTTCTGGACTCTCCGACTTATCTCAGTCACTCAATAGACTTCGCTATGGATACGGTGAATATATCGAATAAAACTAATTGGGACTTTGCGGGACCGTCGCCGCTCTTTCGTGAATCGAGCCTAAGCTCTCGACCATAATGCTTCAATCGCTAACTCATGTAACGAACTTCAGCACCGACTTATTGTTGGAGCTGAGGATCACTTGGTTTATATGGACAGTCACTGCAGGAAAGCTACTGTTCGCAGGAATAGGACTTTTACCATGCATTATGCCCCCGTTAGTTTGATGGGATAGAGAAATACAACTAACAGTCGTATTTTTAGTTGATAATGAAATCTATCAGTTATAATCTTAGTTATTCTTGTTGATAAGGTTGACAATGACTTTGACCATAGTGTCTTTCTCTTCGGTGCGGCTTTCGGCGATCATGAGGGTTAGGGCGACGAGGGTGTTATCGGCAATGCGCTTGGTGCCATTCTCATTATAAAGGATGCCACTACCGTTGAGGAACCATAGGAATAGTGTAGCGGCAATGCGTTTGTTGCCATCGCTGAAGGAATGGTTCTTTGTAACGAGATACAGGAGCATGGCTGCCTTTTCCTCGACTGATGGATAGAGATCCACACCGCCGAAAGTCTGGTAAATCTGTCCGATGGAACTTTTGAAGGAGTCATCTTTCTCGTTACCGAACAATGTGCTGCCTCCGAATTTCTCATGCAACTCCCGGACGACTTCCATCGCGTTTTCATATGTGGCATGGAAAGCCTCTTTGCCGGTGGTGTCCTCAATCTTCAACTCCTGATAATCGTAGCGATCGAGGGTGTCGAGTGCGTAGGTATAATCCACAACGACATCAAGCAATGAGCGGCTGTCCTCTGTCAGTTTCTCCTGATTCTGTATGGTGCGCCCCAATACTTTGACAAACTGGCTCAACTCGTCATACTTCTGCGCGGCAACTCTTTCGTTGATGGCGTAACCTTGCAAGAGGTATTGTTTCAAAATCTGATTTGCCCAGATACGGAATGCCATAGCGTTTTTGGAGTTGACACGATAGCCTACCGAAAGGATAGCATCAAGATTATAGAACTTGGTTTCCGTAGTCTGAGTCTTACCGGCTATTGCACCATGTCGAGTGGTTGTTTCCATTTTGGAAATAACCATATCTTCCTGAAGTTCGCCGGATGCAAAGATGTTCTTAAGGTGTTTAGAGATAGCCGGAACTTTTGTTCCAAACAGTTCTGCAATCTGACGCTGTGTAAGCCAGATTGTATCTCCTTTGACTCTTACATCTATACGGGTATCTCCCTGCGGAGTCTGATATATTACGAGTTGAGAATTATTCGTTTCCATATACAAAGGTAATACTTTTTAATTTTCAGTCAAATACGGTGTGTCAAAAGGATATATCCGGCAGGGAGTCAATGGCTTCGCGTTTGAGGGAATCGACGGCTCAGGTGTATTTCTCGGTGTGCTTGAGTCCAGCGTGACCGAGGAGAGAGGCAACGATTTTGATGTTGGCTCCGTTGTTGAGCAGATTGACTGCAAATGAATGCCTCGACGAGTGGAAAGTGATAGGTTATGCAAGGAAAAGCGGACAGGTGAAGATCCGGCAGCTTTTTTTATTTATTCAAAAGGTGTATCTATGAATTCAAAGAATTTAATATTATTAGCTATATTTGCATTTAGTGTGATTTTTAACCATTAAAGTGGATGCGATGAAAAAGTTTGGGTTATATTTATTTGGATTTATTGCATTTGTGGCTTTTACATCTTGTAATGAAGCAAGCATAGAGGGACGATGGGTGGAGCCGGTTCCTGGTATGGAAGGAGTAGTGCAGGGTGTGAATCTTGAGGAGGGTGGCAAAGCAAGCTCTATAAATATGGCTACTTTGCAATATGAGAAGTGGGAAAAATTGGGAGATAAACTGATTCTTGACGGAAAAAGCATAGGCAACCATCAGACAATCTCTTTTTCAGACACTCTTGTTATTGAAAAACTGACAGTTGATGAATTGACCCTGAAAAAGGGAAATTTTGTTGTTCGCTATAAGAGGCAGTGATTGTCTGAATTAAGGCTATGATAACTACCCGCGAGGAAGTACTGGAGAATGCTCTCAGGGTATTCGGCAGGATGAATTATGAGAAAGCGAGTCAGGTTGAGATCGCTAAAGCTTGTGGTTTGTCAAAGGCCGGGCTTGTTTATTATTATCCATTGAAGCTGGATCTGTTTGTGGCTGTAGCCGATAAATATGTATTCGGTATGCAGTCTGTTGCAAATAAGTTCAGATTTACGGCAGGCTCTTTGTTGGAATTTATTGATCAGTACATTGCTGGCGTGGAGCGAACTATGAGCCGATTGATCACATTGTTTGATGATGGAAACAATCCTGCCGGCTGTAGTTTGAATTTCTATTATTTTCATTTGCTGATGCAGGTGCGTCTATATTATCCTGATGTTAAGAAAAAAATTGCTGCTATTTTCAGACAGGATTATGAGATATGGACAGAGGCAATACAAGCGGCAAAGAAAAATGGAGAAATAAGGCAGGATCTGGATGAAAAGGATGTCGCTTTGATATTTAGGCAGATGTTTTTGGGGTTGTCATTTGAACAGGCTTTTTTAGAAGGCCTTGATTCAAAATTGCTTAAACAGAAATTGTTGTTTGTGTATAAGCTGTTGAAAGCTTGAAATAAGGTATTTATATGGAACGTCACAAGGGTATTTATACTAAAACATAACGTTTGATTTGTTAAGGCGACATACCCAAAGATAATACATGATAATATATACCGACTGCTGAATATATATTACTGTCGGGATTAAGATATAGTTATTTGGTGTTGCGGGGCGCGCTATATTGATGTCAGTAAAAATAAAAGCCGATAACAAGCAGACGTTATCGGCTGAAAATTAAAATATATTGTGTGTTATGTTATTCCGTAAGCTCGGCAGGAAGAGTGGGCATAGCTCCTTTCTTTGTGCATACAAATGCAGAGGTTCTTACTGCAAGTGAGTGTGCCTCGGCAACGCTTCTGCCTTTGATTATTGAAGAAATAAATGCAGCTGTGAAACTGTCGCCTGCACCGACTGTGTCGGCAACTTCAACCATAGGTGTAGGCTGGAAGGAGACATTACCAGGGGTAAAGACGTAGCTGCCATTGATTCCACAGGTGAGTATGAGCATTTTGAGATTGTATTTGCCAAGCAGTATCCAACATTTGTCCTGAAGGTCAATGCCTGGATAGCCGAACATACGGCTTATGGTAACAAGTTCTTCGTCGTTTATTTTTAGTATATTGCATCTTTTCATTGAGTTGCACAGGATCTCTTTGTTGTAGAAGCCCTGACGTAGATTTACGTCAAATACCATAATAGAGTCGTCTTTATTTTGCATTGTATCAAGAAAGCGGTTGATGGTTTCTCTTGACACTACATTGCGTTGTGCAAGTGAGCCGAAGCATATAGCTTTGGTTTTCTTTGCAAGAGTCTCAAGTGCATGTGTGAATGGAATATTGTCCCATGCCACATTCTCCTTGATGTCATATTGGGGTATGCCTGCCTGATCTATCTCAACCTGTACGGTACCTGTAGGATAAGATACTTTATCGATTATGTAATTCAGGCCCTTTGAAGTGAAGTTTTCATGTATTTCATTTCCGAGTGAATCGTCGCCGACAGCACTCACTACGCAACTGGGCAATCCGAATTGTGATACATGATATGCGAAATTGGCAGGAGCGCCGCCTATTTTTTTACCTTCGGGTAGAATGTCCCACAGGGCTTCTCCCATTCCTACGACATAGTAGTCATTCATATCTGTGGATTATTTGATGTTTTTATTTTCAATGTATAATATATCAGATAGATTACTCCGACAGTCATTACAGCGACTGCTCCTGTTTGGCCCATAGCATCAGCTGCATAACCCATGGCAAGGGGAAAGATTGTGCCTCCGAAAAGTCCCATGATCATAAGTCCCGACACTTCGTTTTTTTCATTGGGACTGTTGTTCAGCGCTTGGGAAAATACTATCGGAAATATATTGGAGTTACCGAAACCTATCAATGCGATGCCTGTATATAGTGTCGAGACGGTATCACATACCCAAAGCATTGCCATTCCGGAAAGCATCATGATTACGCTGATCCCAAAGAAAAGTCGGGGCGACATCGAGCGCAGAATGAATGCGCCAAGAAAGCAGCCGGCTGTGCGGAAAATAAAGTAGACACTTGTGGCAAATCCGGCTTCCTCAAGTGGCAGAGAGAGGCGTTCTATGATAATTTTTGGCGCTGTTGTGTTGGTACCGACGTCGATTCCGACGTGACAAATTATGCCTATGAAACATAAAAAGATGAATGGGCGGCCAAGAAGCCTGAGACATTCTCTTGTTCCGGAGGCTTTGTCAGGTTGTTCCTCATCAATGGGTGTAGCGGCAAGCAGCGAGATCGACAAAAAACTTACAATAGCATAAATAACAAAAAGAGATCTCCATCCGAGTCCGAAAGTGGGTATGGCGGTCGTTGCACCCCATGCCGCAATTACAGGAGCGAGAAATGAGGCTATAGCTTTGACAAATTGACCGAATGTGAGTGTCGATGCAAGTTTGTCTCCTGTGATCAGATTGGTTACAAGCGGGTTGAGTGATGTCTGCATTATGGCGTTGCCTATGCCGAGAAGCGAGAACGACAGCAACATGATCAGATATGTGTCGCCAAATACAGGTATGAATAGAGATGTAGCTGTAATTATCAGGCTGATAAGAACTGTTTTCTTTCGGCCGATCTTGTTCATGAGTATACCTGTCGGCACAGAGAATATCAGAAACCAGAAAAACACAAGCGAAGGGAAGAGATTTGCCTGCGCATCAGTGAGGTTCAAGTCTTTCTGGACATAGTTTGATGCTGTGCCTACAAGGTCGACAAAACCCATTGCAAAAAAGCAAAGCATTACAGGTATAATCTGAATCAGAAATGATTTACGATTTGTGACAAACGATTGTGCCATGGTTGTGGTCGCTTATTGGGCGTTTATGGAATATATTTTCATATCGCTTAGGCGGGCATTTCCTCCTTCAGAGGAAAAAGAGATGGTCGAATATGGTTTTTCCGGAAATACAAGATTGGTCATTACAAATTTACCGTCATTTCCGAATATTTCTATGCTTGACCGGTCGATAAAGATGCGTATGGATATTATGCCTTCATTTTCAAAAGTCGGAGCTATGGTTGTAGCCGTGAAATTCTCGCTGAAGTCAACTATGCCGCTTTTTGTGCGGTCAAAAGAGAAAGTATGCTTTTGGGGATTATATTTCATTGGTACTTCTTCGCCGGAATTGTTTGCAAGGGTGATTGTGATTTCTTCTGCCTTTCGGCTATCAATGTCAAAAACTATTTCACAAATGCCATTATTAGCTTTAGGCAGTGGAAAAGAGCGTTGTTTTTTGCCTATGTTTGATCTGTTGATTTTGGAGGATATGGCGCCTCGTAGGTTTAGGGTTTCTGGTGATGGCTGGCAGGAGGCGTATATCTGTCCGTCGGCAGCGCGAAAAAGACTCATATCGCGAGGAAGAGTGTTAGCGCTACGGAATTGAGTCGTAGGTACATCGGCAGCATATTGCCAATTGCTCATCCACCCTATAACGACACGGCGGTCTTCAGGAGCGTTGCTCCAGCTCACAGTCGCGTAGTGGTCTTTCCCAAAGTCGAGCCATTTTGTCGGAACATTGCCATCGGCATCGGTGTCGGGAATGAATTTCCGGCCATTGAAATTGCCGATGAAATATTGTGTCGCGCTGCCACCAAAAGGTCCGCCAGGATTGATGTTGCTTATGAGTACCCATTTTTTCTCGTCGGAATTTTCAACCGGCAGCTCAAATATATCAGGACATTCCCATATTCCGTCTTGTGCGCCAGTTCCTTGTCCGAAACTGCTTTGAAGTGTCCATCTTTTCAAGTCGTGAGATGAGAAGAAAAGCATTTCATGGTCGAGCGGATGTGCAAGCACAAGATTCCATTCATTGGTTTTATTGTTCCAGAACATGTTTGGATCGCGTGCTTCGCTTTCGAGTGTGATCGTGGGGCTTCCGGTATATATGTCAAATGTCGTGCCGTTGTCGGTGCTCCATGCAAGACTCTGCATCTGGCTTGTTCCGGCGGAAGTGTACATGGCGATTACGGCGTCTTTGCCAAAGCCGGATGTATTGTTTTCGTCCACGACACAGCTGCCGCTGAATACTGTGCCCAGGCCATTGGGCTTTATTGCAAGAGGTTTATGTGTCCAATGCACGAGATCGGACGATACGGAATGCCCCCAGGTCATATTTTGCCATTTCGATCCATAAGGGTTGTATTGATAATAGAGATGCCATTGACCATCTTTATAAAACATTCCATTGGGGTCATTCATCCATCCGTAAAGAGGTGTGTGATGATACAATGGGCGGAATCTCTCTCTATTGTCTGTGTCGAATGAGTCGGCAAGTTTAAGGTCTTTCCAACAGACATCATCTTTAGCCTCACGCACAGAACTGCGACTCTGAGGTGTCAATATATCGAGTGACAGATGTTTGCCTTTGTATAATGTGAGATCAAACGGCACTGTGTAGTCGATCTTTGTTTTTGCAAGACGCACGTATATTGTTTCGGCTATATTGCCGTCAACAAGTACATTGATGCGGGCATCATCGCTACTTTCTTGCACAGGCAGTAACAGATAGTGTCTGTCGGAGTCCACACGTACGAGAGTATTGGTTACACTGAGGTGATTTACCTCGATCCTGTCAACATCTGCCAATGATTCACATGGTGTCATAGAACACATTATCATCATGGCAGCGATGCATATCATTACTTTGGTCATGATCTTAAGTTGTCAGCTTTTAAAAAACAATCTTTTTTACCTTAAAGAAATTGTAGCAATCTTACCTTATGCCTAAATCACTGAATCGATCTGAATACTAAAAATTGTAGTCTGATCGTTTGGTGATGTAAAGCTATTACAGAAACCGGTAACCCGTATATAACAAACCGTGTGTGGACGATAAAATTTGATGTGTTGTTCAAATTTTGATAGCTTATACACGATTTTTCGCATGACTATAGCTAACTTTACCGGACCTTAAAACAAATAGCCGGATGTACAGACTTATTTCATATAGCATTTTATTTGCAGTTATATTGTCATTATTGGGCTGTACGGAAAGCAAAGTCTATAAAATTGGAGTCTCTCAGTGTTGTCAGGATGACTGGCGTGCAAAAATGAATGATGAGATAAACCGCGAAATCATGTTTCATGAAGGAGCTGTAGTGGAGATCCGTTCGGCTGATGACAGCAGTGTGAAACAGATTGAGGATATCAGGTATTTTTGCGATAACGGGTTTGATATACTAATAATTTCTCCAAATGAAGAGGCTACACTTACACCTGTTGTGAGAGAGGTGTATGAAAGTGGAATGCCTGTGATCATTTTTGACCGTAATATCGCCGGTGATACGTACACCGCCCGTATAGGGGTCGATGATATAGGACTTGGAAAATCTGCAGCGCATTATGCATTGCATATACTTGGGCGCGATGCAAATGCTATTGAAATTTTTGGATTGAGGGGATCTACTCCTGCTGAAGAACGTCACATAGGTTTTGTCGATGAATTTGAAAGTGGTGGAGGAAATCTTCTGGCGAGTGTTCCGGCGGACTGGAATAAAGAGGATGCAATGCCGGTTGTAGATTCGTTGCTGCGAGTATATCATGATATTGATCTTATATTTGCCCACAATGACCGTATGGCGATCGGAGCTTCAGAAATCGCAAAATCTATGGGGCGGAACAATATTAAAATTATTGGTATTGATGCAGCCCCTGATATAGGAATCAGAGCGGTCGCCGATGGAATTATTGATGCTACTTTCCTTTATCCTACCGAGGGTCACCGTCTTATACAGACCGCACTTGCTATTCTTAAGGGGGAACCATACAGCCGGGAGGTGGTTCTGCCGGTGTCTTCAGCTGTAGATGTGAGTAACGCCGATATTTTACTTTTGCAGAATGAGACGCTGAAAGTGGAAACCGGAAAAATGAAGTTGTTGAAAATACGCATTGATGATTATTGGGATAAGCATTCGGCTCAGACCTCTTTGTTTTATGCGAGCCTTGTAATAATCATCCTATTGTTTGGTGTCGGTTTTCTGTTGCTCAGAGCCTATTGGCAGCATAGCAAACATCAGAAGGTACTGATGTCACAGAATCGATTGCTTGCAGAAGAGCGTGATAAGCAGAAAACACTTAATGAGCAGCTTCAGGATGCCACACAGTCAAAGTTGTCTTTTTTCACAAATGTCTCACACGATCTGCGTACTCCGCTGACACTTATAGCAGAACCTGTGTCGCAACTTGTAGGAGCTGATAATCTTACGCCTCAGCAGCATACGCTTGTGAAAATTGCCGATAAGAATGTAAGGATTCTTCTTCGCCTTATCAACCAGATACTTGATTTCCGTAAATATGAGAATGGAAAATTAAATCTGAATCTGACAGAAATTGATTTCCGTCAGATTATCAAGGATTGGATGGAAGCTTTTTATGCAGTGGCACGAAAAAGAGACATTAAGTTGTCATTGGTTGAGCCGGCGTCTGACTCTCCTTTGCCATTGGCAATTGATGTTGAAAAGATAGAAAGGGTATTTTTCAATATTCTTTCCAACTCTTTCAAATATACTCCCGATAACGGTTCGATAACCGTATCGTATGATTATAATGAACATAATGTCACTTTTAAAGTGTCTGATACGGGAGAAGGCATTGATGAACGTGAGCTCGACAATATATTCGACCGCTTTTATCAGGTTGATCGTATCAATCCTAAAGGATCAGGTATTGGGCTTTTTCTTTCCAAAGCTTTTGTAGAACTTCATGGTGGCACGATTTCAGTGGAAAGCAGCCTTGGCAAGGGATCGGTCTTCGCCGTGACTCTGCCTGTGGTGCATAATTCCAGATCAATTGTTGTACCGGAAAAGTCAACAGACCGTCAGGATGTATGGGCGGAACTTGATATTGTCAATACAAGTATTACGTTTGATGAGGCAAAACCTCTTGTACTCATAATAGATGATAATAAAGATATTCAGAAACTTGTTGGCGAGTTGTTGAATGCCGATTATAATATCATTACGGCTTCAAACGGCCGTGCTGGATTGAGGATGGCGGCAAAGTATGTTCCCGATCTGATAATATGCGATGTCATGATGCCGGTCATGGACGGAATGGAATGCTGCAGGTGTTTGAAAAATGAGATCACAACGTCGCATATTCCGGTGTTGATGCTTACGGCTTGTAATATGGATGAGCAGCGGGTGCAGGGGTACGATAGCGGAGCCGACGGATATCTTTCCAAACCTTTTAAGAGTGAGGTATTGAAGTCACGTTGTTCGAGTCTGATAATAAATCGAAAACGCATAAAAAAGCTGTGGCAGTCGCCATCTGATGTTACATGCCGCAAAAAGGACGTTGTGGCCTCATTATCTTTTGTAACTGTCAGCGATATAGATAATGAATTCTATAATAGATTTCTAAAGATTTTCAGGGAGGAGATGGGCAATCCTGATATAAATGTGGACTGGATTGCCTCAAAAATGGGTCTTGAGCGCTCTCAGTTTTATCGTAAAATAAAATCTCTGACGAATTATGCTCCTGTTGAACTGATGCGGAATCTTAGATTGAAACAAGGGCGTATACTTGTTATGACAACAGAAAAAAATGTCAGTGAGATTGCATATGAAACAGGATTTTCTACTCCGGCGTATTTCACGAAATGCTATCGTGATGCATTTGGAGAGACTCCGTCAGAATCAAGAAATAATCTAAAATAAACCTAAAACAATGTATGATATGCTGAGTTACAGTAAAATTGTCCGCCGATGTCTTGCATTTGCGGTGACTGTCCTTGGATCAGCCGTTTTTAGTCTGCATGCAGAACGTCGTGTGATTACTCTACACGAAGGTTGGGAATTTACCAAGGGTAGTCCTGACGCAAAGGCAAAGTGGAATAAGGTTAGAGTTCCGCATGACTGGGCTATTTACGGTCCGTTTGATCGCAACAATGACCTGCAAACGGTTGCTGTTGAACAGAATGGAGAAAATGCGGAAACAGTTAAAACAGGCCGCACAGGAGGACTTCCGTTTATCGGAAAAGGCACATATCGCACTACAATAGAGGTTCCAGATACCGCCAATCGTAATATAACGGTTGTTTTTGACGGAGCAATGAGTAACGCTCATGTTAAAGTCAATGGTCGAGAGGTTGCATTCTGGCCTTATGGATATAATTCGTTCTATACTGATATCAGCGATGTTGTCAGGCCTGGCAGTAATGAGATGGTTGTAGAACTTGAAAATTTCGAGCGTGCGTCGAGGTGGTATCCTGGTGCCGGTCTTTACCGTAACGTACATGTCGTTAATACCGATCGAATCCATATACCGGTCTGGGGTACTTATATCACGGCTCCAATGGTATCGGCTGATAATGCATCGGTAAGACTCGAAATGAGTATTGATGGCTGTAGAAAAGGAGAGAAGATAGATGTAATTACTGATATTGTGTCTCCTGACGGAATTACAGTTTCATCAAATAAGGCTGTATATGTGGCTCATGGCCAAAAGTTTTTCCAGAATTTCATTGTTGACCGTCCTATGCTGTGGAGTCCTGAAAGTCCGTCAGTCTATACCGCTAAAACAAGACTTATGGCAGATGGAAGGGAGGTCGATACTTATGATACAAAGTTTGGTATAAGAAAACTTGAGTATATCCCGGAAAAAGGATTTTTCCTGAATGGTAAGTCTACAAAATTCAAGGGGGTGTGTAATCATCATGATTTGGGGCCGTTGGGAGCTGCTGTCAACCGTTCGGCATTGCGACACCAGATTGAAATAATGAAGAATATGGGGGCGAATGCGATCCGTACTTCTCACAATATGCCGGCTCCGGAGTTGGTGGAATTGTGTGATGAGATGGGAGTCATGCTTATGGTTGAGCCTTTTGACGATTGGGGTTATAAGCCAAAATCGCCTAACGGTTATGGCGCATTCTTTAATGAATGGGCGGAGCGAGATATGACCAATATGTTGATGCAGTACCGCAACAATCCTTCGGTTGTCATGTGGTCGATAGGTAATGAGGTGCCAAGCCAATGGAGCCCCGATGGTATATCAGAACTGACTATGCTTCAGGATATAGTTAAGGCTCTTGATCCTACCAGGCCGGTTACATGTGGAATGAATCATGTTGATCCGGTTATTGACAACGGATTTGCGACGGCTCTTGATATTCCAGGTTTCAACTATAAACCGCAATTTTATGAGTCAGCTTATGGCAGGTTGCCGCAGAGACTTATTCTTGGATCGGAAACAGCATCCACTGTATCATCGCGAGGAGTTTATCATTTTCCGGTCTCATTTGAGAAAGAGCATAACATGGTTACACACTCCGACAATCAGTCGTCGGGTTACGATAATGAAGCTTGTGACTGGTCAAATACTCCTGATATAGATTTCCTGATGGATGAGCAACCGTGGGTATTGGGACAGTTTGTATGGACCGGATTTGATTATCTGGGTGAGCCTACGCCGTATGATACAGACGCGTGGCCGAGCCATAGTTCGTTATTCGGTATTGTAGACCTTGCATCGCTCCCCAAAGACCGATATTATCTCTATCGTTCACATTGGAATGAAACAGACGCTACGTTACATATACTTCCGCATTGGAACTGGAAGGGCCATGAAGGCGAGATAATTCCGGTGTTTGTTTACACCTCTTATCCGAAGGCCGAACTATTTATCAATGGAAAAAGTCAAGGGGTAAGAGAAAAGAATGATTCAACTTTGCAGACTCGTTATAGGCTTATGTGGAATGAAACTGTTTATGAGCCTGGAGAACTTAAGGTTGTCGCTTTTGATAATGATGGAAAACCGGTTTCCGAGAAGATAGTTAGAACAGCAGGAAAACCACATCATCTTATAGCGACATCAAGCCGCGATGTTCTTGCTGCCGATGGCGAGGACCTGTCTTATATAACTATCCAGGTTGCAGATAAAGACGGGAATATTGTACCGACTGATAATCGTCGTGTAAAATTTGCTGTCAATGGTGCCGGTAAATTTGAGGCAACAGCCAATGGAGATCCTACATGTCTGCTTCCTTTCCAGAATTCGGAGATGGATTTGTTCAGTGGTGCGGCAACCGCAATAGTGCGTAGTTCGGATCATCCGGGGACGATCACTTTTACGGCAAAAGCTTCCGGTGTGAAGCCTGTGACACTGACAATTGACGTAAAATAAACTATATGATAAACAGGACACTCAAGGAGTTAGACATTGAGTCATGACTCCTTGAGTGTCCTTTATAATTAAATAATATTTTATTTAGAGGAATGCTTTTATTGCCCAGTCGGTTATGAACATCCATAGCGGACATGCGCCCATGAAGAGCAAAGTGCTTATCGCGAGGGATGAAGTACCTGTTGCTACGTAAGTGTTATAGCGGCTTGCAATAATTATGCCTGAGAATGCAGGCGGAAGTGCGGCACAAACGACAAGCATCTTGAGATTTTCCGGCGACATGTGTACCAAAATGCCGACAGCAAGTATAGCCATTGGCATTATGACAAGTTTAAGGAACGTTCCCATCCAAACCTGGCTGTTTAGTTCGATTTTGACCGATGAGAGTGTTATGCCGGCTGCAAATACAGCTACCGAAGCATTGGCTCCTGCAAGGAGTGTAAACGATGGATCAAGGTATGATGGCCATTTAACACCGCAAAGCACGAGAATTACGGCGAGAATAGGTGCCCATGCCACAGGTTGTTTGAGTGCGTTTATGACAGGTCCCCATGGGTTGGGCTTTTTACCTCCGTTGGCAGCTGCGGCTGCTTCAGCGTTTCCTGCATTGAGAAGACAGAGACCAAGTGGAATGCCGATTGCGTTTACCTCGATGGCAACGATAGCGATTACAAGCCCGACAGTAGCCGATGTTCCGAATATAGGCTGAAGAACTGCGAAACCAAGAAACCCGATTGTAGGAGATCCGCTTATCAAAGCAGAGATCGCTGCATCGCCTTTGGTATTTGTCTTGTACATGCGGAATACAAAGTAGACCAGAAGGAAGCACGCTATCAGCACTACAAATGATACTATCGTAAGTTTTATATCCACAGCCAGCATCGCTCGATTGGCTTTTATTATCGAGACAAAAAGTGCTGCAGGAAGAGCATAGTTAAGCACCACCTTGTTGAGCGTACGGGCGTTGTCGGCGGAGAATGCACCTGATTTTCCCGAAAAATATCCCAGCGCCATTACGACGAAGATCGGGACGATCGCGTATAAAATAATGTGCAGCATAAATGAAAGTATTTAGGGAGTATAAATTAAAGAAATGGTGGTGCCATCCTCCTGGCAGAGGTATGTCACCGCCACTTCTGTTTATTATTTGTTGATGCCTACACTACGATATGCTCGAGTGCTGCAGGATTGAGGTAACCTATGTGGCCGGATTCCTTACCTGAATCTGCTGCAAGCTGCACGTCGATGAGTGCCGGCGCCTTGGATGCGATGGCTTCTGTAAGGGCTTGTGTGAGTTCGGCCGGCTTTGTCACATAGTAGGTCTTTGCGCCAAATGCATCACCTATCTTGTCGTAACGGGCCCGCACGTCAAGGGTCGTTGGAGCCGGATCTGATGTTCCGGCCATGTTGACTCCGATACCGTTGTATATGCCTCCGTTGTTGAATATCACCACAGTCACCGGCAGATTGAAGCGGCAGATGGTCGAGAAATCCATACCGGAAAATCCAAACGCGCTGTCACCTTCGATTGCGACTACGCTCTTACCTGTGGCAACAGCCGCACCTATACAGGATCCCATACCCATACCCATGATTGCCCATGTGGCGCAGTCAATACGGTGCCTGGGTAAGGTCATGTCAATGCACACACGTGTATCGTCGAGTGTATTTGCGCCTTCGTTTACAAGTATCACATCGGGATTTGCGGCCATTACCGGTTTAATCGCGTTGAGAGCTGACCAGTGGTTCATCGGTTGGGCTGATGCATTGGAAACAAGGCGCTGTTTGAATTTTTCATTTTTTGCCTTTGTCTCAGCCTGCAACTTAGGTACCCATTCAGGATCGATATTCATCTTGTCTGGTAAAGCTGCGATAAATGCATCAAGTGAACTTGCAAGGTCACCGACAACAGGAGCCGCGATAGGCCGGTTCACATCGATTTCCTCGGCCGCAATATCAAATTGGATAAACTTCGTGTTGGGACTCCATTTCCCGCGGCCACGTGATAGAAGCCAGTTAAGGCGAGCTCCAACAAGTACTACAACGTCGGCGTCGCTCATGATTGTCGAGCGGCATGATACAGCACTGAGAGGACCGTTGTCAGGCATGACCCCCTTACCCATTGACATTGGAAGATAGGGGATGCCGGTTTTACTAACAAGCTCCTTGATTTTGTCTTCAACTCTTGCGTAAGCGGCACCTTTGCCTAAAATGAACGCCGGCTTTTTGGCAGATGCAAGCAACTGTGCCGCACGTTTCACCGATTCGGGAGAAGGTGGCATTGCAGGACATAGGTCCACTGGGGTATAGAAAAGCTTATCGGCATCAGCTGCATCCATTATTGCTCCCAGGCAAGGGGTGGTGATGTCGAGATATACTCCGCCGGGACGTCCGGATATAGCGGCACGATAGGCACGTACAACTGCTGTCGGTATGTCTTCCGGCTTGTTGACACGATATGCTGCTTTTACGAGAGGTTTTGCGATATTCAGCTGATCGAGCCCTTCGTAGGTGCCTTGTTCAAGATCAATAGGCTCGCGCACACTCGACCCGCTTATCTGAATCATCGGGTAACAGTTGACAGTCGCGTTTGCAGTGGCTGTCAGGCCATTCATGAATCCTAATGAAGAGACTGTAAGCAGGATGCCGGGAGTTTGGGTGAGAAAGCCATGTGTCGCGGCCGCCATTCCCGCCTGCTGTTCATGTCGGAAACCGACAAAACGTATACCATTTGCCTGAGCGATATAGGCCACCTCTGTTACCGGTATGCCGACAAGACCGTACATCGTGTCGATGTCGACCATGCGCAGGGCGCGCACCAGTATATCCATTCCGGTGACTTGCGAGGGGGAGGATTGTGCCGTGCCGGTTGTGTTGGTTGATGTTGTCATGATTACTGGTAGGTGTTATTCATTATTTTGAAGATGCGGCCTTTGGCATAGGTGCGGTTGTGCCGTTGCTCTTGAATTTTGCAATCTGTTCGACTGTGTATCCAAGTGATGCAAGTACCTCATCGGTATTACCGCCAAGTGTCGGACAAGGTCCATAGGCCGGCTGATAGTTGGACATAGTGAAAGGAACACCTACAGTGACAAACTCACCGATTTTTCCTCCCTGATTGATTTTCACGAGCGTATTTCCATCATAGTTTGACGGCTCGTTCATGATTTCTTTGGTTGATAGTACCGGGGCGACCGGTACGCCATAGGGTGACAGCAGGTCAGTTACCTCATATTTGGTTTTGTTTAGGCAGAATTGCTGTACACGATCGATAATTTGCTGCTTGTGCCGGTCACGTGCGTCGGCTGTGTTGAAATCCGGGTTTGTAAGCCAATCCTGGAATCCGAAAGCCTGACATGCTTTCTCGAAGTCTTTTGCACCTCGCTGGAAGATAACATAGACATAGGCATTTGGATCGTTTTCCCAACCTTTGCACTTGTAAGTCCAACCTAAGACGCCTGATCCTTCGGTGTTGCCTGACCGAGGTACGAAATCACCGAATTTTCCATCGGGATATTGCGGGAACTGGGTAAGATAACCGATTCGGTCAAGGGTGAGCTGGTCGCGCGTCTTGATGCGGCATAGGTTTAGACATGCGTTGTGCATAGACTGATATACGTAAACACCTTCGCCGGTGCGTTCGCGTTGCATAAGAGCTGCAAGCAGTCCGATAGTTAGATGCATGCCTGTGTTCGAGTCTCCGAGAGCCGCACCGCTTTGGGTGGGTACATCGTTATCACCTTCATACCATCCGGTTGTAGATGCCGCTCCTGCGGTAACTTGAGCGACAGGCTCATAGGCTTTCAGATCGGCATATTTTGATGCAGTGGGAAATCCTTTGATAGTGCCATAGATACATCTCGGATTAAGTTTGTGGACCACTTCCCAGCTGAAGCCGAGTTTGTCCATAGCTCCAGGATGAAGATTCTCGACGAAAATGTCACATTCTTTAATAAGCTTTGTAAGGATCTCATGACCGTCGGGTGTAGCTGCATCAAGAGTAAGAGACTTCTTGTTGGAGTTGAGCTGTAAGAAGTAATAGCTCGGTTCGGTCGGGTCAAACTGAAGTTCCATGCGGGTTGCGTCACCTGACCCGGGACGCTCGATCTTGGTAACGTCTGCTCCAAGCCATGCAAGAAGCTGTGTACATGAAGGTCCGGACTGCACGCTTGTGAAGTCGACCACTTTTATACCCTGAAGAGGTGCGTAGTTCATAGTGAATGTAAGATAATATATTAAAACTTAATTTTTTTATTTTAAATAATCTGTTATTCCAACAAATGGTACCAATAATAAGTTCTTTGAAATAGGCCGGAAATACATTATGGTCTATTTTTATAATCAGAAGCATGTATGGACTGTTGAAAATAGCAGTTCTGATTGGGGCCATTCCGATGTGCTAATTTACACAGGTTAGAAAGGGGGCTTTTCAATCGTTTTTAATGGATTCTCGTGAAAAGCCACCGATTTTTGTAATTTTGCGGAGCCTTGGAAGGAGTCGCCGAGAATTCTTGCAGCCCTCAGATAGGTTCGGATTCTATTATGAATTGGATAATTCTAATTGTTGCCGGCTTCTGTGAGGTTGGCTTTACTTACTGCCTCGGACGGGCAAAATCCGTCGAAGGTCTCCCTTGGTTGGGATGGATGGCCGGATTCCTTATGTTTACAATTATAAGTATGGGATTGTTGGCTAAAGCCACACAAAGTCTGCCTATAGGCACAGCCTATGCCATATGGACTGGTGTAGGAGCGTTCGGAACTGTTTTGGTGGGAATATTCTTTTTCCATGAACCTGCAACTTTTTGGCGAATGTTTTTCATATTCACGTTAATTTCATCAATTATCGGACTTAAGATTGTATCATAAAGAATGGAATTTCGTAAAATGAGGCGTTTTCGCCAGCAACTCTCAAAATCGGAATGTGATGCCATATTGTCAATGGCTACTTCCGGCACACTCGCTCTATTGGGTGATAACGGCTATCCGTATGCTGTCCCTATAAGTTATGTATATACGGACGGCAAGATATATTTTCATAGTGCTAAAACAGGACATAAAGTAGATGCCATAAAACAGCATGACAAGGCTTCTTTTTGTGTCATAGCCGCTGATGATGTTAATCCGTCAGAGTTTACAACCTATTTTCGAAGTGTCGTTGTCTTTGGGAAGATTCACATCATCGAGTTGGAGTGCGAAAGGAGGTATGCTGCATCTTTGTTGGGAGGAAGATATAATCCGGGAGATGATACAGGGTTGCAAAAAGAGCTGGACAAAGGGCTATCGCAGATGCTTGTTTTCCGTTTTGATATTGAATACATGTCAGGCAAAGAAGCTATTGAACTTGTCGGAAAGAGATGAATTTTGTGTTTTGTAACAAGGTAATACGAGTTGTCAAGTAATATTTTGTTCTTTTTGAAATATTCTTATTACATTTGCGATGCTCACTCAAGAGGGGTGCCCGTAATTTTGCGGGCTGAGATCATACCCTTGGAACTTGAAGCGGTCAGTACCGCCGTAAGGAACTTGAAGTAACTTTTTGTAAGGTCTACTCCGTGCGTTGTTCTCAACGCCTCTTGATAGCAGTTGCTAATTATAATATTACAAAGCTATGGATGTAGATATCAATGGCCGTCGCATGCATATAGACGGTGATCATAAAACTCTCGCAGAATTATTGGAAGGAGAAGGATTTACCGGTATAGGGCAAGCTGTTGCTGTGAACAACTGTGTTGTACCTCGTGCCGAGTGGACGAATTTTAAGATAACGGACGGAATGAAGCTGACAATAATCCGTGCGGTCTGCGGTGGGTGATCACATGAATCTTATAGCGATAACACTCCCTTATTTTTATAGGGGAGAAAGCCGGGATATTGCAGCTTTGATTGATAGTGGACGCTTTTTACGTGTTCATATAAGAAAACCTTATGCATCGATTGATGAAATGTGTGTGTTGCTGAATGCGATACCATATGAAATGCGTGCAAAAATTACACTTCATGACTGTCTTGAGCTTGCCGATGAATTTGGCGTCGGAGGCGTCCATCTTAGCGGGAGGCATCCAAAAGCGCCTTCTGGATGGCAGGGGCTTGTCAGCAGATCAATACATTCGGTAGAGGAGATTTTGGAATCAAAAGAAGATTATGTTTTTTTGAGTCCGGTATATACAAGCATATCTAAACCCGGATATCGTGGAAAATTCAATCTTTCTGACGTTTCTCGTTATCTCAACAGCAAAGTATACGCTCTCGGAGGGGTGACTTTCGAGAGATTGCCGGAAATTAAGGCAGCGGGGTTTGGTGGAGCGGCGATGCTGGGTGCTGTGTGGAGACGACCTATAGACATTGAGCAGTTCAGTATGCAGTTTATCACCAATGGTGAGACTCCGGAATCGGTCATAGAAGGAGCAAAGAATGCTTTGGCCGGCGGGTGCCGATGGGTGCAGGTCCGCATGAAGGACCGGCCTATAGAAGAGGTTGAAAGTGTGTTGAAGCAGTTGGCTTATGAGTGTCATAGCCATGATGCGGTTTTGTTGGTGGATGATCATGTCGGTATTGCCGCAAATATGGATTGCGTAGACGGTGTGCATGTAGGGAAAAATGATATGCCGGTATTTGAGGCGCGTCGTTTATTGGGCCCGTCAAAAATATTGGGAGCAACAGCCAATACGTTTGATGATCTTTATGCGGCTGTAAAAGATGGTGCTGACTATGTAGGGCTTGGGCCGTTCCGTTTTACTGCGACAAAAAAAAATTTAAGTCCGGTTCTTGGAGAGGAAGGGTATAGAGAAATTATTGCCAAATGCGACGATGTCGGCATCCATATTCCTGTGGTGGCTATCGGTGGAATTACAGAAAAAGATGTTCCGTCGATCATGCGGGCCGGTGCGCGTGGAATAGCAGTAAGCAGTGCTATACTCAAGGCTGAAAATCAGGTGGATATGACGAGGATGCTTGTCGGTGTAATTAGAGGTTTGATGAAGTAAAACAATGATTGGAATATTATGGGTAATCTTGTAATCGGTGGCAGAGAGTTCAGCTCCCGCCTATTTGTAGGAACAGGCAAATTCCGCTCAAATGACTTGATGGAGGCTGCGATAAAAGCATCGGGAGCGCAGATGGTGACAGTGGCGATGAAGCGCATTGACATGGACAACCGGGAGGATGATATGCTTCGACACATAATGCACGATGGCATACAGATACTTCCCAACACGTCGGGGGTAAGAACCGCCGAAGAGGCAGTGCTTGCCGCACAGCTGGCACGTGAAGCTTTCTGTACCGATTTTCTTAAACTGGAAATTCATCCTGATCCGAAGTATCTGCTACCTGATCCTGTCGAGACTCTTAAAGCAACTGAGGTGCTTGCGAAGATGGGCTTCGTGGTTCTGCCTTATATTCAGGCTGATCCGGTGCTATGCAAACGGCTTGAGGAAGCCGGTGCGGCAACAGTGATGCCACTTGCGGCACCGATAGGTTCAAACAAAGGGCTTGTGACACGCGACTTACTTAAGATTATCATCGAGCAAAGCCGTGTTCCGGTGGTTGTGGATGCAGGTCTGGGCGCTCCGTCGCATGCCGCCGAGGCTATGGAACTGGGCGCCGATGCTGTGCTTGTAAATACGGCTATTGCGGTTGCCGGAGATCCGGTGCGTATGGCGCGTGCGTTTGCTGATGCCACTGTCGCAGGGCGTGAGGCATACGAGGCGGGTCTTGGTGCTGTAGCTGATCAGGCCGATGCTTCTTCACCTCTTACATCTTTTCTTGATTGACGATGTTTTCGGAATATCTAAAAGCTAATTACGACTGGGATACAACCACCAGGGAAATAATGTCGATGACTTCGGCTGATGTTGAGCGTGCACTTGTAAGGGAGTATCTTGATGATCGTGATTTCATGGCTATGATATCGCCTGCGGCTGCTAAATACGTAGAGGTTATGGCGCGCAAAAGTAAGGCGATCACAGAGCGAAGGTTCGGTAAGACGGTGAGCATCTTCATACCGATGTACATCACCAATTCGTGTACCAACTCGTGTGTGTATTGCGGATTCAACCGGCATAACAAGTTTGACCGTGTGGTGCTCACTGCCGAACAGATAGAGGCAGAGTGCAAGGCAATCAAGGCGATGGGGCCGTTTGATAATCTGCTGCTTGTGACAGGAGAGAATCCGGTTATCGCCGGAACGGAATATATCGAACGTGCATTGCAGGTGTGTCGCCCGTATTTCAGTAACGTAACGATAGAGGTGATGCCGTTGCCGACAGAAGATTATGCTCGTCTGACACGGTCGGGGCTTAATGGTGTGGTTTGTTTTCAGGAGACATATAACCATGCCAGATACAAGGTGTATCATCCGGCGGGAATGAAATCACGGTTTGACTGGCGTTGTGACGGTTTTGACCGTATGGGACAGGCCGGTGTGCATAAAATAGGAATGGGTGTTTTGATAGGACTGGAAGACTGGCGTACAGACGTAACAATGATGGCCCGTCATCTGATGTATCTGCGTAAACGCTATTGGCGGACACGTTATTCGGTGAATTTCCCAAGAATGCGTCCGTCGGAGTCGGGATTTCAGCCTAATGTGGTGATGTCGGACCGTGAGCTTGCACAACTTACGTTTGCTTTCCGAATATTTGATCCAGATGTCGATATCTCTTATTCGACTCGTGAAAATCATGAATTCCGCAACAACATGGCGACACTTGGAGTTACGACAATGAGTGCCGGATCCAAGACTGATCCGGGAGGTTATGCTACTTATTGCGATGCTTTGGAACAATTTGAAATCAGCGATCCGACTTCGCCGGCGAAGGTTGCGGCCGATCTGCGTGCCCTTGGCCGCGAACCTGTATGGAAGGATTGGGACCGAGTGTTTGACTGAGAATTATGAGTGATTTTTCAGAACGTTACTCACGGCAGATCATGTTGCCTGATTTCGGTGAAGAAAGGCAGCGGCGGCTATGCGATGCATCGGTGCTTATTGTCGGTGTCGGCGGCCTTGGCACCGCCGCGGCGACTTATATCACGGGTGCGGGAGTCGGGCATATAGGTATCGCGGACCCGGATGTAGTGAGTCTCTCCAACCTGCAACGCCAGACGCTATACAGTGAAAAGCAGATAGGACGGTCAAAGATGGAGTGCGCACATGAGAGACTCCGTGAAATGTCGTCGGTCTCACGGTTTACGCTGCATCCCGAAAGTGTCAGTGAGGAGAATGCACGAGAACTTGTGCGCGGTTATGATCTTGTGATAGACTGTACAGACAACTTTCCGGCCAGGTATGTGATTGATGACGCCTGTGCAGCTGAAGGGAAACCCTGGGTGCATGGGGCGATAGGTGAGTACCACGGTCAGGTTACGGTCTTTAACTATAGGATGCAACGGCGGTATGTTGAGCTTTATCCGGACCGGGATGCGTTGTGCTCACTGCCCCGTGTTACAGGTGGTGTTATAGGTGTTGTTCCAGGTGTTGTGGGTGTGCTACAGGCATCGGAGGCAATAAAGATACTGACCGGTATAGGTGAACCGCTTGAAGGCCGGTTGTTTACCATAGATCTTATGACTATGAATACTACTTTCGTTGAATATTAACTGTTTAGAAATATCTAATGACTTCTTTTGATAAATATGCGTCGGAGTACGACAGCTGGTTCTGCGACAACCACAATGTGCTGATGAGTGAGGTGCGTCTTGTGGCGGCAACTCTTAAAGATGCTCCCGGACCGGTGCTTTCGGTGGGATGTGGCAGCGGCCTGTTCGAGATGATCATGCGCGAGAATTTCGGTATAAATGTGACTGACGGCGTCGAGCCTTCGGAGGGCATGGCCGAGATCGCACGCAAAAGGGGTATGACTGTGGCTGTGGCTACGGCGGAGGATTTCGATTATCCTGCGGGTAAGTACGGGACTATTATTTTCAACGGCTCACCGAGCTATATCACAGATCTGGGCTTTGTTCTTGATAAAGTGTATGCCGCCCTACCTGAAGGAGGTCGCGTGATATTGGTGGATGTTCCGAAGGAAAGCACTTACGGTCAGATGTATAATCTTGCCAAGGCTGTCGGCACGTGGGATCATCCTTTGCTTGAGGGATGTTATCCGATGAATCCATATCCGATAGAGTTTGTGAAGCAGGCCAACTGGCGTACGACGGCCGAGAAACTGCGTCTGCTCGAAAATGCCGGTTTTTGCGGCCTGTCGGCTATGCAGACACTGACGACGCATCCGTTGTACTCCAATCTGAGAGTCGAAGAGCCTCAAGAAGGGTATTACCGTGGTGATTATGTGGCTATATCAGCAACAAAATGATGGCTGACATGGAAAAGTGGAGCAATCGGGCGTGGGAGGCTTCCAGACCGATATATGAGGCGATACTGCGGTTGCCTTTTATTAAGGAACTTGCCGACGGGACACTTGATCCGGCGATATTCCAACGCTACATAGAGCAGGATAAACTGTATCTGACAGAGTATAGCAGAATTTTGGCTCACATTGCGTCGCGACTTCATGATAATGATCATGTAGATGCTTTCCTGAGGTTTGCAAGAGACGGAGTGTTCACGGAAAAGGCGCTTCATGACAGATATGTTAGTGATGAAATTTGTGAGATGTCGCCGACGTGTCTGTTTTATACATCGCTTCTCAAAGCGCAGTCAATGGAGTCAGTGGAGGTTGAGATGGCTTCAGTATTGCCATGTTTTTGGATATATAATGCAGTGGGAAAGCATATATTGTCTATTGCAAGGATGGATGGGAATTTATATGCAGACTGGATTAAAACTTATAGTGATCCGGCTTTTGATGCGGCAACCGACAAGGCGATAGCGATATGCGACCAGCTTGCCGAAGCTGCCTCAGAGGAGGTGCGTGCTCGCATGACTGATATATTTTTCAAGGCATCGCGCATGGAGTGGTGTTTCTGGGATGCGGCATATACGCCGCACCCGTGGGTGGTTTAAAATAGCTGATGATGAAGTATAATACTGCTTTGACGATCGCTGGAAGCGACCCGTCGGGAGGTGCCGGACTGCAGGCTGACCTTAAAACCTTTTCGGCTCTCGGGGTGTATGGTACGACTGCGGTTGTGGCCGTTGTCGATGAAAATACGATTGGGGTTTATGGTGTTCATCCTATACCTGAGAGTTTTGTGGCGGGACAGATACGCTCGGTTCTGACCGACATAGGCGCCGACGCAGTGAAGATCGGTATGCTTCACAGTTCTGAACTTATACGCACTGTACTTGCAACACTGCGTGATTTCCCGGATGTGCGTAATATCGTGCTTGATCCGGTGATGGTGGCGACTTCGGGAGATCCGCTGCTTGAGGCTGACGCTGTCGGCACGCTACGAGATGAACTGATACCTTACAGCCGTGTAATAACACCCAACCTGCCTGAGGCTTCATTGCTTTTGGGGGAGACAGTGTGTCATCAGGATCAATTTGAGGACGCCGCACGGGAGTTATCTGGCATTGGTGGCGGAAATGTGTCAGTCATGCTTAAGGCCGGTCATATTGAGAATACCGATATTATCGTAGATATATTCTACAATGCCGAGACAGACAGTTTTCTTCGCTTGCCTTCGCAAAAGGTGGAGACTGTGAATACCCACGGTACCGGATGCACGCTGTCGTCGGCGATAGCTGCATGGCTCGCCAAAGGAACTGATCTCAACACCGCGGCACGTCTCGGCAAGAAGTATATAGCTTCGGCGATCATAGCCGGTGCCGATTATAAGATCGGCACCGGCCACGGGCCTGTCCACCATTTTTATTCTTTGTGGTGACTGACTTATCAGTAAGTACTGTTATTGCTTGTTTAATAGTCTGTTTATATTGGTTTTTTATATTTTGTCATAGAGGTTTGCAGAATCATTAGGAAGTATTAACTTTGTGAAATGATGGAGTGGATTTTCAATCTTTCTCTGTCGATTTGGATTCCCGATAGTTTTTCTGGAGGAGTCTGAGTCCTGAAACATTGCGATGGAAACAGCTGCCAATCACTGTGCAATCCAATCGTGTGATGTGTATAACTGCATGTGTCTTAATCTTATAGCGATACTTGCAGGATTCAGAAATATACCCTGACTCCTGATATGTGCTCTTTTAGTGTCGCATTATCGGTGTGTTTTTTTCCAGGTGTTTATGGAACAAAATGAAGGGTTTATGTGGTATGTTATGCGTGACCTTAAGCGTCCTAACGCTAAGGTGAAAGCCTATCAACATCTTGAAGAATCAGGCTTTGAGGTGTTTACTCCGCTTCATTGGGTTGTGGTAGTCGCAGGAGGGAAAAAAATGCGGCGACAGGTACCTGTGATAAGCGATATGTTGTTTGTGCGTTCATCACGGGAGATTCTTGATAAAGTGGTCGCTTTGACCGATACGCTTCAATATCGATTCGAAAAAGGGAAGCAGGCAACACCGATCACAGTGCGGGACTCTGAGATGACAGCTTTTGTGAGAGCTTGCGGATCAACACCAGAGGTAAAATATTATTTGCCGGAAGAAATAACACCCAGTATGATCGGTAATCCTATCCGTATTATCGGCGGGACACTTGACGGTCTTGAAGGTACGTTGCTCTCGACTCGTGGATCCCGTAAAAAACGGCTGCTTGTTCAGCTTCCAGGCTTGTTGGCGGCAGCTATTGAAGTAACCCCTGCCTACATTCATCCGATAGATTAGATCCTGTTCTTTATCAATATATACAGGGCCGATTTGTGGATAGTAGAATTATAAAAAGTAACTATGTATTTCGTTAATAAAACTATAGAAAAGCTCTATCGGATTTTTGATCAGAATGAGCGAAAGGGATATCTTAGATTGGATTTAAATGAGAATCCTGGTGGGCTTCCTCAGTCTCTGATTGATAAAGTGCTGTCGGGAATTGATCCGGAATTTGTGTCTCAATATCCGGAAACGCTTGAATTTACAGAGCACTTGGCTGATTTTTTGCATACAGATATTGAACATATTTGTCTTGTGAATGGATCGGCGGAAGGTATACGTTATATTATTCAGGCCTTTACGGAAATAAAGGGCCGTATTGTGGGGGTTGTTCCATCATATTTTATGTTCCAAATCTATTCAGAAATGTATGATCGGACTTTTGTAAAGGTTCCATACGAGAATGATTTGACAATGAATATAGATAATATATTAAAGGAACTTACACCTGAGACACAGCTTCTGATCCTTCTGAATCCTAATAACCCTATGGGGAATTGCTATACGGAAGATGAATTCAAGGCAATTTTACATAAGGCGGAAGAGAATGAGATTACAGTTTTGATTGATGAAGCATATCACTATTTTTATCCTCAGACTTTTATAGATTATGCGATTAATCGTGAACATATTTTTGTGACACGTACATTTTCCAAACTTTTTTCGATGGCCGGATGTCGACTGGGATATGTTGTCGGATGGCCGGATGGAATAAAAATGATTCAAAAGCTTTGTACACCACATAATACGAATGCTTTTGCAATGAGGTTTGCCGATGCAATGATATCAGAACCAGGATATATTCAGGATCTGATAAATAAGTTTAATGAAGGACGGAAATATTTATTGACTCAACTTGACAATATGGGATATAAACATAAAGGCGAGGCGGGCAATTTTATTTTTATAAAACCAAAAACTGATGCAGAGACTATAGTAAAGCGAATGAAAACTGATAAGAAAATTTTGATTAAGTCTTATCCAAATGTCGGTGAATTCGGTACGTGTCTTAGAGTCTCTATAGGCGAGAGAAAGTATATGGAGATGTTTTTTAATGCATTGGTTGAAATTGATAAAATTTGAAATGGAAAAGAAAAGGATAGGAATAATGAGTTGTAATATTTATTGCAACTTTACCAATTACGGTTCGGCATTGCAGACATACGCGATGCAGAAAGTAATTAATAATATGGATAATAATGCTTATGAGGCAGTTGTGATGGATTACTGCCCCAAAACGATGCTGGATAAAGATATACTGAATCCATTTAAGCATATGTGGGATAAAGATCCGGTTGCCAGGAAAATGTGTGAACTTACACTTCCCGCAATACGGATTAATAATGATAAGTTTAATAGGTTTTATAGTGACCGGTTTAATCTATCATCGCAGAAGTATACTTCAAAGAATTTCCAGGAGTGTGTTTCTAAGGAAAAACTTGATGGCTTTGTAGTCGGAAGCGATACAGTATTCTGCTTGGAAGAGTTTGATCTGGATGACGGCTATTTTGCTAATTATCCGGAAATGAAAAATAAAACAGTCTCATATGCGGCAAGCTTTGGGGATTCGCATTTTACAGATGAGAGTTTTGGCAGGTTGGATTCGCTGTTGGGCAATTTTAAAGCATTGGGCATACGAGAAAATAATTTTATAGATTATGTAAAAAGCAAGGTTTCGGTGCCTGTCGAAAGAACCATAGATCCTACATTATTATTGGATGCCTCGGATTATGATGAAATAACTGCTACGCGTATTTATGCGGAACCGTATGTTCTTATGTATGCAAGAAGGTATAATAAATCGATGGAGGATTATACGAGAAAAATCGCGCAGCAGAACGGTTGGAAAATTGTTGAGATCAGTCTGAGAGCTACTAATGCGGAATTGGGACATGAAGTCAGATATGATGCAGGTGTAGAGGAGTTTTTGTCACTTGTGAAAAATGCGGAGATGCTTGTGACCAATTCTTTTCATGGAATGATATTTGCAGTCCAGTATTGTACTCCATTTGTAGCTTTTTCGAGAGATCAGTGCGATAATAAGATTGAGGAGCTTTTGGATTTGTTTGGTATTGATGACCGACTGTTTATAACAGGGTCAGAGCCGGATCCTGCAGAAATTGATTTTGCCGGTGTGCATGATCGTATTATGAAAGCACGAACCAGAAGCCTTGATTTTTTTAAGAAAGAATTAGAAATCTGTTTTTCGTGAGTATAGGATATTTAGTCACAGGTAAAAAAGACGAGTGTTATGGATGCGAGGCATGTGTTCAGGTTTGTGCTCATGCTGCATTACACTTGGTCGAGGATGAAGAGGGATTCAGATATCCATTGGTCAATAAAGACAAATGTGTGAACTGTGGCTTGTGCAACAAGGTGTGTCCGGTGGAGCATCCATTAGAAAAAGAGACGGATGAACAGATTGCTTTCGGAGGATATGCTAAAGATAGCCAGATAAGGGAAAAAAGCACTTCAGGAGGTGCCTTTTCGGCAATAGTTGATAGATGGTGTAGTGGGGGGGGGGAGAATTATGCCGTATTTGGAGCCTTGGCTGATGGGCTGGAAGTCAGGCATTCGTATGTTGTAGACAAATCATTGATATCGCCATTTCGGAAATCCAAATATAGCCAGAGTGAAATCGGTGATGCGTTTAAAAAAGTACGTTGTTTCCTGAAAGAGGAATACTCGGTATTATTTTCCGGAACTCCGTGTCAGATAGGCGCGTTATTGAATTATCTGCGATTGTACAGAACTTCGACTGAAAAGTTGCTGACAGTTGAGGTTGTTTGCGAGGGAGTTCCTTCTCCATTGTATGTGCGCAAGCTAAATGAGTTTTTTTTGAGAAAATATAAAACACCGATTTCAACAATAGATTATCGCAATAAGGATAATATGCGTTGGGACTTCGAGGTAATGGAAGTGGGATTCAAAAGAGTAAAAACCGGGTTTTTTAATTCTTTTGGGTTATCCGGGTGTAAGGTTTCAAATAAGATTGACCGGTGGTTTAATCCGTTTTGGAGTATCTGGCTGCAACATCTTATGAGCCGTCCGTCATGTTATAAATGCGCGTATGCTACAAAATCACGGGTTGCGGATATAACATTGGGTGATCTATGGGGAGTGCACATTTACTGTCCGGAGTTATATGGTAACAATGGCGGGTCTTCAGTGGTGGTGGCCAATACCGTAAAGGGAAGAGAAGTGGTTGCAGGGATTCAGCAGTCAATGGTAGGGCATGAACTTGATATGGATGATGTCGTGAGATTCCAGGGGCCTATGCGTCGTCCTGTTTCAGAAAATCCAAGGAGAGAGGAGTGCATGGCCGATCTTCAGAATCCGCTGAAAAAGTATGAGGAAATTAATTGCCGGTGGGCAAAAAGTCCGAGCCTAAAGTTATTGTTTAATAAATATATTTGGGGGAATCGGCAAAAGGTTGCATTGTGGAACATAAAACAATCTTTTGGACGAAAGTGAAAAAGGTTATTACATACGGGACATACGATCTGTTGCATTACGGTCATATAAAGCTTTTGGAGAGAGCAAAGGCTTTGGGTGATTATCTGGTAGTGGGAGTAACAAGTGATGATTTTGATCGTACTCGTGGTAAAATCAATGTAAAGGAGTCATTGATGGAGCGAGTCGAGGCTGTGAGAAAGACAGGCCTGGCTGATGAAATAATCGTAGAGGAGTATGAGGGGCAGAAAATAGACGATATAAAACGCCTGGGGATAGATATATTTACAGTCGGATCAGATTGGGTTGGTAAATTTGACTACCTTAACGAATTTTGCAAGGTTGTATATCTTGATAGAACTGCCGGTGTTTCAAGTACTGAGATAAGAACTCAGAATGGTATAGTCAGGATCGGAGTCATAGGCCGATCACATGTTGTTGCAAAATTTGAGACAGAAAGTCATTTTGTAAATGGCTTAAAATTTGTCGGACACATTGATGATGGCGAGTCATTGGAGAATGTAGATGCTGTTTATATCGTTTCGCATCCAACACGCCATTATGAAGATTGTTGTCGGGCATTGCAGGCCGGCAAGCATGTTTTGTGTGAGTCGCCGCTGGCACTTGACCCTGAAGAGGTCGCCGCTTTGTTCGCAATGGCGGATTCGTATGGATTAAAGCTTGTAGAAAGTATAAAAACGGCATACTCAACGGCATATTCAAGATTGATTCTGTTGGCAAAAAGCGGTAGGATCGGTCAGGTTGTATCGGTGGATTCAACATGCACAAGTTTGAAAACGTTGAATTTTTCAGATACGAATGCGATATCATCGGAGTGGAACAGCATGACCTCATGGGCTCCTACAGCACTGCTTCCGGTTTTTGATATGTTTGGAGTCGAATATGATGATATTCAGGTTTTCAGCCGAATTGTGAATGATGAGCTAAATTTTGATGATTTTAGCAAGATTTCTTTACTGTATCCTGATGCGGTCGCTTCTTGTAAAGTGGGAAAGGGTGTGAAAAGTGAAGGTGAATTGATTATTTCAGGCACGAAGGGGTATATTTATGTGCCGGCTCCATGGTGGAAGACAGATTATTTTGAAATAAGATATGAAAATACTTCAGAAAACCGACGTTATTTCTTCCAGTTGGATGGAGAGGGTATCAGATATGAACTGGTATCTTTTTTGCGCATAATAAACGGTATGGGCTTTAATCCTATATCAAGGTCATTTTCTATGGCCATCTCTAAGATACTGGGAGATTCAGAGCGAACACATAAGCTGAAAGTTGCACAATGATTTTACGAAGGATTATAGGACGTGTATTGCCCCGCACGTTAAAGGACCGGCTTAAATATTTGAAAAAAAAGCTGGATCTTTCGAAATATAGGAAAAAGCAAAGAAGGATTGTTGAAGAAATTAGATTGAAGCATCATGTAAATGTAATGATAATAGCTTCATCTATGGGTATGTGGCGGTTTGATGAATTTTGTCGACAGGTCTTAAAAGACAGTTCTTTCTCATTACTTGTGGTCATTAAGCCTTTTTTGAGTTATATTGAAAGCGAACAGGAGAATGAAACAAAGCGCCTGACACATTATTTATCCGGATCAAATATTCCATTTGTGGTAGTTGATAACGGTGATAATGCGTTCAGGCTGATAAAGCAAAGATTTAAGCCGGATCTTATATTTTATCCACAGCCCTATGGTGGCGCTTATGGTGATGAAACGGACTGGAGTTCCAATATGGATTGCCTTTTGTGTTATTTGCCTTATAGTCTTCATCTGACGTCTTTAAATTGGTGTATAAACACAGATTATCATAATCTGGCGTGGCGTCAGTATCAGCCGTCGAAGTTGCATGCAGAAGAAAGTGCGAAGAAAACAGTATGTAAGGGTGATAATGTTGTTATTGCAGGAGAGCCGCGTCATGATGATTTTCAGACCCCGGCTGTTGGGGCTCCATGGAATAAATTGGATGATGGCCTGGTCCGGAAAAAATTGATATGGGCTCCTCATTTTCAGATTATGGGGGATCAGGTAATGAACCGTATGGATTTCTTGAGAATTTCGGGGCTGATGATTAAAATTGCTGAAATGTATAGCGATAGTCTTCAGATTGCGTTTAAGCCGCATCCACGTCTGAAGACGTCTCTTTATCGTCATCAGGAATGGGGCAAGAAGAAAACCGATGAGTATTATGCCATGTGGGCTTCGATGAAAAACACCCAGCTTGAAGAAGGCGATTATGTGGATTTGTTCAAGACTTCTGATGCCCTGATTCACAATTGCGGATCATTTACAGGGGAATATCTTTATTTAAAGAAGCCGGTGGCATATGTGACCATGGATGTTGAGTCAATAAAGGCACCAATGCATGAATTCGGGAAGAGGTGCGTTGACTCGCACTATATAGTATCAGATGATAAAGAGATCATTGCTTTTATAGAGGATGTCGTAATAGGAGGAAATGATACTATGAGGGAATTCAGGCAGGGGATTTATGACATGCAGATGGTTCCTCCTAATAATAGTTCTGTAGCGGAAAATATTGTAAACGATATCCGAAAATCTCTTATTGAATAGGTTATGGATCTATTGGTTGTTGTTTTGGCAATTGTGTGTTTTTACGGTCTGAGGTTCTCTTGGGCCGGACATGCTGATTACATCGATAGGGGCCAGACTGACTCTATAAAGGGTATTTTTGCGATTATAATCTTATATTCGCACATGAGATGGGGCATAATACCCCCCCCTCAGGCTCTTATGATCGTTTATTCATTTTTATGCTTAATTTCCTCGGACAATTGATGGTGGTAATGTTTTTACTTTATTCCGGTTATGGAATCATGGAGTCCTTAAAAAGGAATAAAGAGAAGTATATAAAAACTTTTTTCACGCACAGGCTTGTCAAGGTCTGGCTTATGTTTGCTATTGCGGTTTCATTATTTTGCATTCTCAATTTTGTTCTTGATAGATCATATCCGGTCAATAATTATATTCTTTGCTGGATTGGATGGGAAAGTGTCGGAAACAGCAACTGGTTTGTTTTCGATATTTTATTGTTATATGCAATTACAAATTTGGTCCTGGTTTTTGCCGACAGGTGTGGTATAAACCTGAAGTGGGTGGCATTATCAATTTATTTGTTGACCTTTGTGATGCTTGTATTTCTTGTAAAGGCAGGTAAAGAAACGCATTGGTACGATACAATATTGGCTTATCCGGCGGGCATGTTATATTCCCTTTATAAAAATCGAATAGAAGTATTGACCCGAGGATGGCGCTGGATGTTGTGCGCGCTTGTGACAGCGTTGGTTTTTGCCGGTTTTAAATATGGTCTTGTCAATCATTTTTTGTCTTTTTCCCCACACCTCCAGCTGGTTGCCTTTGCTATGACATCTTCAGTTTTTGCTTTGTTGGTTGTGCTGCTTACTATGAAGATAAAAGTGGATAACAAGGTTTTAAGATGGCTGGGGATTAATGCTTTTTCAATTTATATATTGCAACGTCTTGCAATGATTGTCGGCACACATCTCGGGTTGAATCAGAAAGGACTTATATACGCCGCTTTTGTAATACCGGTTACATTGCTATTGGCATCGATATTTACAGCAGTCACAGGACGTATCAACAGAAAGCTTTTTGCATAAATGTCAGGAGCGGATATAAAATCTCAGGCAGTAAAAGGTGTTGTATGGACAATGGTCGAGCGTTATTCCGGCCAGATTGTCCAATTTATAATATCGGTTGTTTTAGCCCGTATTCTACCCCCGTCGCAATATGGCCTTATTGCTATGCTGGCCATATTTATGGGGCTGTCATCAGTTTTTATTGACGGCGGCTTTTCCAGTGCCTTGATACAATGTAAGAATAGGGTTGAACGCGATTTCTCCACCGTTTTTTTTATAAATGTGGGAATGGCGTTGTTTATTTATATGCTGTTATTTATATCGGCACCATGGATAGCTGAATTTTATTCACAGCCGCAACTTACACAAATTGTAAGGATTTATTGTCTGTCGTTGCCGATAAATTCGCTGGCTTCTACAAGTAATGTAATGCTTGTGGTAAAGCTGGATTTTAAGACTACCACAAAAATATCGTTGACTTCGGCGATTGTTTCGGGTATAATCGGAATCATTTGTGCGTGCTACGGATTCGGGGTATGGGCGTTGGTGACGCAAGCTCTTGTCGCGGCATTTCTTAATCTGATATTGACGGTTTTTTTCGTGAGATGGTTCCCTACTGCCGGATTTAGCAGGGATTCGTTTCACCGGCTGTTTTCATTCAGCTCGAAGCTATTTGTAGCATCTGTCATATCGTCGGTATATGAAAACATTACGGGTGCGGTTATTGGAAAACAGTTTAATGCGGCTACTCTTGCATACTATAGTCGCGCATATAGTTTCAATGTACTTGTAAACAGTAATATTACCAATGTTCTCGGGCGTGTGTCGTATCCGTTGTTAAGTCAGATACAGGATGATGACGATCGTCTTAAGAGGATATATGAGAAATATATCCAGATGTCTGCTTTTTTTTCGTTTTTTGCACTCATGCTATTGTGTGCTGTTGCAAAACCGTTGGTTATTTTCTTATTGACAGACAAATGGGCTGCCAGTATCATTTTTATACAGATTCTGTCATTCGGGATGATGACTGATGGAGTGATTGTATCAAATCTGAACCTTTTAAAGGTAAAAGGCCGATCTGATCTTGTGCTGAAGCTTGAGGTCATAAAAAAGATAACGGCTTTTACAATATTAGGCATTTCAATTGCAATGAACAGCGTAATGGCAATTTGCATCGGTAAGGCGATATATGGTGCGGTTTTTGCATTGTATATCAATACATATTATACAAAGAAACTGATGGATTACGGTTTTAAAAGACAGTTCATGCAGTTTTTACCTTATCTGATCGCGTCTTTGGTCATGATGGTTGCGGGATATATGTTATGTAATTTTATATCTAATTCACTGCTTGCACTTTGTGTTTCGGTACCGGTGTGTGTATTGATATATCTGTTCCTGTGTTCGCGCATGAAATTATATGCATATTTTGAGGCTAAGCGTATATTATTCCAATATATAAAGAAAGTTAGATCACATAACTGAAAATGTTGATAATCTGATATGAAGAAAGGACTTGTATCTGTAATAACGCCATGTTTCAATACTGGAGACTATCTGCACTGGCTGCTGGATTCAGTTTTGGAACAGACGTATCCATATATTCAGATGATTGTCGTTGATGACGGTTCCACAGATAATTCCCGTCAGATAATAGAAAGCTACGTCCCGAAGTTTAATGACCGGGGATATAGTCTGGAATATGTTTATCAGGAAAATCAGGGGCAGTCGGCTGCAATACAAACCGGGCTGGATTATGTAAAGGGGGAGTTTCTTGTGTGGCCTGACAGTGATGACTATTATGCTTCACCTTGTGCGATAGAGCGTATGGTCGATGCTTTGGTGAACTCTCCTGCGGAGTATGCCATGGTCAGGACTCAGGAAAATATTGTTTACGACAGTGACCGTGATAAAGTGATATGTGTCAATGGAACGTTGGCAAACGAGTATGAGCCAAAGGATCTGTTTGAGGACTGTTTATTTGTAAAAAACAATTTTTATTTTTGTTCCGGAGCATATATGTTAAGAATGGAGGAGTTTGAGAACAGTACGGAACTCCCTATTTTTACAAGTAAGGATGCGGGGCAGAACTGGCAGCTGCTGTTGCCGATGTTGTACAAGTATCGTTGCATGACTATCCTTGAGCCATTGTACAATGTCGTTGACCGGATTTCATCTCATAGCCGCGGAAGTGTTGATACCGATGAAAAGTGGCTGATAAGGCGGGATACCTATTGTGATACAATTGTCGGTACATTGGACCGTATAAAGGGTATGCCGGATGATGAAAGAAGTGAGTATAAAAGGAAAATCAGAGAGATTTATTTTTTTGAAAAACTTGACTTCTGTCTGAATAAGGGGTATAATAAAAAGGTCAAATCGATGATTGAATCTGATATTTCAGATTTTAGAATCGGGAAAAAATATAGATTGAAGATTATTCTGTCGCAGATACATTTATATCCAGTATATAAATTGTATGCAAAAATCAGAAGAAGAATTGGCTGATTACTACGCATGATTGAAATAATAAGAAAACAGGATTGTGTAGGTTGCGGAGCATGTAGTCAGAAATGCCCTGTAAATTGCATTTCGCTTTCGGTAGATGAGCAGGGTTTCTTGTATCCTGCGGTCGATAAGGAGAAATGTATTGACTGTGGACTTTGTGATAGGGTGTGTCCGGTTATCAACCAGTCGGATGAAAATAAGCCGCTGGCGGTTTTTGCGTCATACAATGCCGATGATAAGGTAAGGGAGGTGTCATCGTCAGGAGGCGTGTTTTATGAGATTGCAAGCAGAGTAATTGATGGGGGGGGAATTGTATTCGGCGCAAAATTTGATGCCGATTGGTCGGTGGTTCATGGTTATTCCGATAAGTCAGAGGGAATAAAAGAGTTTCAGGGATCGAAATATGTGCAGAGCCGAATCGGAACAGCGTATAGAGATGTCGAAGAATTTTTGAAATCGGGTCGGGTAGTGCTTTTTTCAGGTACGCCATGTCAGATTGCCGGGTTGAAATTGTTTTTGCGGAAGGATTGGGGGACTCAATTGATAACTATAGATATTGTTTGCCACGGAGTACCCTCTCCTTTGGTGTGGAAAGAATATCTTAAAACAATAGAGCGCCCAAAGGGCGCTGAATTTGGGAAAAATACGGTTTTGTCATCTCTAAACAAGATGCCGGTGATAACCGGTATTATGTTTAGAGATAAAAGATTAGGTTGGGAAAAATACGGTTTTTCCGTCCGTGGTGCCGCGACCGGCGGGAGCGGCAAAAATTCGGTTTCCCGTCCTATATGCAATTCTGAAATTACAGAAGATACCGAGCTTCTGTTTGAGCCGATGTATGAGAATCTGTATATGCAGGGTTTTCTTAAGGATATATATCTAAGACCATCGTGCTATGAATGTCCTGCGAAGTCGTGTAAGTCGGGGGCTGATATTACACTGGGGGATTATTGGGGAATACAGAATTGCCATCCGGAGCTTTATGATGCAAAAGGGGTTTCTTTGGTGATGGCTAATACAGATAATGGGCAGGCATTGTTGAGCCGGTGTCGTCTAAAAGTGTATCAGACATCTTATGAAGATGCATTAAACGGAAATTCAGCTTTGGTAAAAAGTGTCGGCTGTCCTTTGCAGAGCGCTGAGTTCTGGAGGAAGTTCCAAAGCAGGGGTATGTCGTGTTTACCTGGGATATTGGTAAAAATGTCCACTACACCTTATGGCAGGTTAAAGCTTTCCATAAAGAGAGTTATAAGAAAAATAATCGGCGAAGCAGGTGTGCGGTATATAAAAAGGGTATATAGACGTTAATTGGCATGAGGATAGGAATTGTAACCCAGCAGTTACGAAATAATTATGGCGGTCTGTTGCAGAACTGGGCTTTGCAGCAGATACTTCTGAAAATGGATCATGAGCCTATCACACTGAATTATGAAAATTTTTTCAGACTTCCGCCTTGGTACCGACGCATACTTTCGCATATAAAAACAATTGCAACATGGATGGTCCCCGGCAGGAGAAGACCATGGATAAGATATGAGGTATTTAATCGGAGTAGAGTCTCACATAAATTTATTTGTAATCATATCAATGTAACGCCTCCGTTTAGAAAATACAGGTCGGGCTTAGTTGGCAAACATTGTCTTGAGGCAGTGATAACAGGCAGTGATCAGGTTTGGAGACCACAATATAATCCCGGTTATGTGGATAAAATGTTCCTGTCATTTGTAGAGGATAGCGGAATCAAGAAAATTGCTTATGCAGCTTCTTTTGGCACATCAGCATGGGAATTTACTGCCGAAGAGGAAAAAAAGTGTGCGGACAGTATACGCAGACTGGATAATGTGTCGGTACGGGAAAAAAGTGGAGTCGTACTATGCAGAGAGCATTTTGGAATAGAATCTACATGTGTGTTGGATCCTACAATGCTGTTGGACAGGGAGTATTATGATAATCTCATAGAGGGGTCTACAACACCTGACGGTCCGTATATGCTGGCATATATTCTTGATAATGAGCTTTACGACAAGACAAAAGTCGAGCGGTTAGGACAATCTTTGGGTCTGCCTGTGAAGCTTGTATATGCTGATGATGAAATGTCGCTTGAGGTTGAAGAATGGATCGCGATGTTCAAGAACGCCGCATATGTGGTTACTAATTCATTTCATGGAACGGTCTTTTCTATAATTTATCACAGGCCGTTTTTGTCATTAGTTCATGAAGGTCGTGGAAGTGCCAGGTTTTTCGATCTTCTGGAACAATTTAATTTGTCGGACCGCCTTATTGCTGAACTTCCGGAGGCATGTGACGTTATAAGTGATATTGATTGGGATGCAGTGGATTCAAGGCTGGCGGATCGACGGCAATTGTCGATCGAATGGTTGAAGAACAGTCTTGTGCCGACAAATACAGAATCGTGATATGATTAATACACCTGATGTGTCGGTCATTGTACCGGTGTATAATGTGGAGAAATGGTTGCGAAAGTGCGTAGACTCCATTTTATCACAGACTTATGTAGATTTCGAGCTGATATTGATAAATGACGGCTCAAAAGACCGGTCATTGGAAATCTGTCGTGAATATGAGCTGACTGACGATCGTGTCAAGGTTATAGATGGGCCTAATAGAGGTAGCTCCGCTGCAAGAAACACAGGATTGGAGCAGGCAAAGGGGCAGTGGATAATATTTTGTGACTCTGATGACTGGTGGGATCAGGAACTGCTTGAAAAGCTGCATACAACAGCAATTGAAAATAATGCGGATATTGCGGCATGTGATATTGTTTGGGAATATAGTGACAATCGCGTCATTGAAGGGTATGCTTATGGACCGTTTGAGTCAGATGCAGAGAAAGGTTATGTGGGAACGGTCTATTGTAGTTTGTGCAACAAACTAATCAAGGGAGAGTTGTATGAGCGTTATAATATAAAGGGATCGTCAGGGATCAAGATGTGGGATGATGTGTTGATCACTGCCAAACTCAGATATTATAGCCTCCGGACTGTTATAATAAGAGAACCGTTATATCATTATAACCGTATGGTAGAGACATCACAGATCCAGACATTTAATAATTCAAATGACAGGTATCCCTCTGAGCAGATTTATGTAACAAAGCAAATTGAAGACTATTTCAGAAGTCAGAATCTTTATAATTCAGTTGCGGAAGGTATTGTGTGCGGATGTCAGGCTTTTTTATATGACCAGGTATCGGGATTTGCTAACTGGAGAAAGGAATTTTCTAAGCCGGCATTTAATTATCAGGTTATAAAAAGGTTGTTCCCTTCTAAAAAACAAAGGGTAAAACACGTTATGAAAATTGTGATACCATTGTGGTTGTGTAAGTATATGGTGTCATTTGCAGCAGTCCTTCGATGTCATCGGAGTTCTAAAAAATAAAAAATTGGTTGGATTTATGAATGAACCTAAAATTATAGCGTTATATCTGCCGCAGTTTCATCCGACGCCGGATAATGATGAGTGGTGGGGCAAAGGCTTTACAGAGTGGACAAATGTGGGAAAAGCAAAAGCATTGTTTCCGGGACACTATCAGCCTAAGGTACCCGCTGATTTAGGTTATTATGATCTGAGGTTGCCTGAGGTGCGTGAACAGCAGGCTCAGCTTGCACGGGAAGCAGGTGTATATGGCTTTTGCTATTATCATTATTGGTTCGGTCATGGCAAACAGGAACTTGAACTGCCTTTTAAAGAGGTGCTTGAGTCGGGAAAGCCTGATTTTCCGTTTATGCTTTGTTGGGCCAATGAATCGTGGCATGCTAAATTTTGGGATAAAGACGGTAAGGCTTCATCTAAAAAAATGCTTATAGAGCAGAAATATGATGACGATGATATCGATCCTCACTTCTATCATCTGTTGCCTGCTTTTAAGGATCCACGTTACATTAAGATTGACGGATGTCCGGCGTTTATGATATATCACCCTGATGAAATGCCGGATCCAGGTAAGTTCATAAACCGCTGGCAGGAACTTGCACGACAGAATGGTCTCCCCGGATTGACTTTCATGGCTTATCTGGATCAGTTTATCACACCGGAAACTATAAAAAATCGAGAAGATTATGGTGTGAAATATGAAGTTGTCACCCGCCTTCAAGAGCAATGGTATAAGTACAGAGGCTTCTTTACACGAATCCAAAGGGGAGTCATTCGTAAGATAGGATGGCCAAGCTTGCGAAGATATAAGGACTATATGCAGTATCTTATTGGTGATGAATGTCGAGATGAAAATGTAATACCTTGTGTTTTGCCCAATTGGGATCATACTCCGAGATCGGGAAGAAGGGGTATGGTGCTTCTTGACAGTACACCGGATCTGTTTCAGCAGCATTTAGGCCATGCAATTGATATGGTGGAAAATAAAAAGAATCCACTCATTTTTCTTAAAGCCTGGAATGAATGGGGAGAAGGGAATTATGTAGAACCTGATCTGAAATATGGTCATGGTTATCTTGATGCCATAAGACGCGCTCTTGATTCTTGCAAGAAACAGTAATTTGAGGATTCACAGAATTAAATGGCATCTCCTAAGTTTACGGTAATAATTCCGGCGTATAATGCCGGGAAGTATTTGGATGAATGTCTGGAGTCATTGGTTTCTCAATCATTCAAAGATTTTGAGGTGATTGTTGTAGATGATGGTTCAACAGATCGAACAGCCGTTTTAGGACGTAAGTACACGGAGCTTGATAACAGATTTCGTTTGGTTGAAAAAGATAATGGGGGTGTTTCATCGGCACGCAACAGCGGAATTGATAATGCAAAAGGAGAATGGGTGCTTTTTGTAGACGCCGATGATGTGCTTGTAAATACCGCTCTTGAAGTACTGAATAGTTCAATAAATAGCACGTCGTCAGCCGGAATGTATATATGGGGGTGGGAGGAGTTTTCAAAGACGGGAATTATTAGTGAAAAATTATATTCGTGTCTGTCAAGCACTATCGCAACAATGGATATCCGTAAAAGATTGTTTACAGGGGATCCGTATATGGGATATGTGTGGAATAAATTATTTAGACGTGATCTGATTTACGATTTGCGATTTGATGTAAATATAAAATACAATGAGGACCGTCTTTTTATATTTGAATATCTTACGCGTATAGAGGAAAATATAAAATACTGCAAGTATATAGATCAGGTATTATACAGATATAGAATACATGGAAACAGTGTTATGTCACAATTTAATAAATCTGTTTCGTTAAACCTGTTGACAGATTTAGAGGCATTTTGCCGAATGACAGAGATTGCAGATGACAGATGCGAAAAAAATCTGGTCCGAACTATTGTCCGTGCTGCATGGGGAAATATCAGAGGGATGCGAAAACATCTTGGAGAAAGCGATGATTCTGTAGTGGCCAGATTTGAAAAATTGTCAAATCTCTTATTGTCACAAGTACCGGCTTATATACGTTTAATATGGTTAGGGCGTGTTGCAGTAGGTAAGTTATTACGTTTAATAGTCAAACGAAAAAAATGATATGAAAAAAGGATTATTATTCATCGTATTGTTTTTATATATGTTGGCTATGTATTCGTGTGTCATTCAGGAAGAGGTAATTAAAAGGTATTTCTAAATTAACTAATCTACCATGATTAAATATGATTATCTGATAGTTGGGGCGGGGTTGTTTGGCGCGGTGTTTGCGCGCGAGGCTATGCGGCGAGGGAAGCGTTGTCTGGTCATTGACCGTCGGGACCATATAGGGGGAAATGTGTATTGCGAGAATGTGGAAGGGATCAATGTGCATAAGTATGGAGCACACATATTCCATACATCCGACAAGATGATATGGGATTATGTAAATGAGATTGTTCCGTTCAACAGGTATACTAACTGCCCGGTGGCACAGGCTCCTGACGGAAAGTTGTATAATCTGCCTTTTAACATGAATACGTTTTACCAGATGTGGGGTGTAAAGACTCCGGCTGAGGCAGAGGCGAAACTTGAGGAACAGCGTCGGGAGGCGGTCGAGGCTTTGGACGGTAGTGACCCGCGAAACCTTGAGGAGCAGGCTTTGGTATTGATTGGCCGGGATATTTATGACCGACTTATAAAGGGATATACGGAAAAGCAGTGGGGTAGAAAATGTACAGAACTGCCGGCTGACATAATCAGAAGATTGCCGGTACGGTTGGTATATGACAATAATTATTTTAACGATGCGTATCAGGGAATACCTGTCGGAGGTTATAACCGCTTGATTGAAGGCTTGCTTGAAGGTGCGGAAATTAGGCTGAACTGCGATTTTTTCGATCATCGAGATGAGTTGGAGGCATTGGCAGATAAGATTGTATATACCGGTCCGATTGACAGGTTCTTTGATTTCAGAGGTGGTCGGTTGCAGTATCGTACTGTAAGATTTGAGACTGAGGTGATCGACGAGCCCAATTTTCAGGGGAATGCGGTTGTGAACTATACCTCAAGAGAAGTGCCGTTTACGCGTATTATCGAGCATAAACATTTTGAGTCGTTTGGAGCAGCGGTATATGATAATCCAAGAACGGTGGTATCAAAAGAATATTCAATGGAGTGGACTCCTGATCTTGAGCCGTATTATCCTATCAACGATGAGCGAAATGCAAGATTATATGAGTCTTACCGTGAAATGACCGAGTCTCTGCCAAAGGCTGGAGATGGTACTTCAAAATATATTTTCGGTGGTCGCCTTGCCGATTATAAGTATTATGATATGGCGCCGACAGTGGCGGCTGCACTGAATTGTTTTAAATAAACTATAATGGACAATAAAGCCAATATAAAGATTCTGGTAGCTTGCCATAAAGCGGATCCGGCGATACGTCAGGATGGCATTTATATGCCCATACATGTGGGTAAATCGATGCATCCTGATATTGACCTTGGATTTCAGGGGGATAATACAGGAGACAATATTTCGGATAAGAATGGCTCATACTGTGAGTTGACGGCTCTTTACTGGGGATGGAAAAATCTTCCGAAGGATGTGGATATTGTCGGGCTGTGCCATTACAGACGTTACTTTAAACTGGATGTCAAGGATCCGCATTTACATATAGATGGTTTGTTGAAAAAGCATGACGCAGTGATTCTACCTGATCATGTCAGAGAAATTTCGAATATAGGTGTATTGACGGAGCTTACTTGTCAGGAAGATACTGCTTTATTTATTGATTTACTTATTGAGAAATATCCTCAATGGAAGGATACCGTTGGTCGATATTTTTACCAGAGTAATCGGGCAAGCTGGTGTAATATGATGATAATGCGGCGTGAGATAATGGATCGATATTGTGATTTCTTATTTTCATTTCTACATGATCTGGAAAGCACATTGTTGCCGATACCGTATACGCGTATTGTACGTCGCATGGGCTATTTCGCTGAAATGTTGCTGGGTTTCTGGCTTCAGGTAAACGGTTATTCAGTCTCTCGGATTGGATTTGATGATGATAATGAGAACAGATTAATGAAATTTCAAAGAACAATCAGACATAATCTGTCATTTTATCTTTTCAGACATAAGCCTTTTCAGGTATATTATGCAACATACATCGGACTAAAGCAGGATGGACGTGCGCTGAAGCATATTAAACCCGGTAAGTCGAAATAGACCATATCTGATTTGGGGATTTAAAAATAAGAGGATGAAAATTGCATATACAATCAATGGTATTTTTAATTCGGCCGGAAAAGAGCGGACTCTGATATCCAGAGCGAATTATCTGGCAGATAAGATGGGGCACGATGTGTCGATTATAACGACATATCAGGCCGGCAGAGCACCATTTTTTTGTGTATCGGATAAGGTGAAGCTTATTGACCTGGATGTAAGGTATGATAAGGAAGAGAACAGCCGATTTCGTCTTATAAAAAATGTATTTTTAAAAAGAATACACCGGCAAAGACTTCAGGAGATTCTGGAGAGAGAACAGTTTGATATTGTTGACTCGTTGATGGATTTTGATTTTGGATTTCTGTACAAAATCAAGGACCGAAGCAGAAAGATAGCGGAATATCACTTCTACAGATACAGTAAAGTGAAAGAAGCGAGAAATAAGCTTTTTAAGTTTTTGCAATATTTGCGTGTCAGAACCTGGAAGTCTACGGTTAAGAAATATGACAGGTTTGTAGTGCTGACCCATGAGGATGCAGGATATTGGGGGAATCTTTCTAATATTGAAGTTATACCTAATTTCATAAAACTTCCTGAAAATATAAGTTCCGATGATAGGAAAAAAATTGTTCTAAGTATTGGGCGATTTACTTATCAAAAAGGATTTGACCGGCTTATAGATGTATGGAATATTGTTCATAATAATGCACTTGACTGGAAGCTTAAAATTATAGGAGGAGGAGATAAAGATTCTATTAGGAGGAAAATAGAGTCTTATGGTCTGGAGGATTCAGTTGTTCTTGAAGATGCCACACCGGAGATTGCAAGGGAATATTGTTCAGGCTCGTTATATGTTATGACGTCACGCTATGAGGGTTTGCCTATGGTTCTTCTTGAAGCTATGTCTTATGGTTTGCCAGTAGTTTCTTATGATTTTCCTTGTGGTCCTGTAGATATTGTCAAGAGCGGTTTTGGAAGTCTGGTGCCTAATGGTGATGTCAATAGAATGGCATCGGAGATTCTTATGTGGATAAAGGACGATGTAAAAAGAAACAATGGTTCGAAATATGCAATAGAGGAATCAAAGCTATATACAGAGGATATCATTATGGAAAAATGGAAAGCACTGTTTAATGGGTTGCTCTAAAGAAAATTATTTATGTCTGTTTAATTGTCAGATTTATAGCAGATGCTGATTTATCCGATAATTTTCTTTGTAATGTTGTCTTTTTCGGTTGCTGATTTCGGCAGGAAAAAGAAAATTGAGTTATTGTATTTTGCGATTTCATTCTTGATCTTGTTTGTCGGATTCCGGGATTCTTGCGGTGTTGACAGTCAAAACTATATTGATTATTTTAATAATTTCACTGATTCTATTACAAACTGGCAAGGAAAGGAGAAACAATACAAGGAATTCGGTTTTTATTATTTATCGGTGATTATAAAGACAATATGGAATAATATTGATTTTTATTTTCTTATTATAGCATGGGCGACACTTGGAATATACTTAAAAACCATAAAAAAATGGAGTCTATATCCGATCTTGAGCCTGTGTGTGTATTATGCCAGATTTATGATTTTAAGGGAGATGAATCAGATACGTGCTGGTTTGGCGATATCAATCATTTTATTTTCATTGTTTTATTTGGTGAATGGTGATAGGCGAAAATATGTTTTTGGAGTTTTGATAGCGTCTTGTTTTCATGTAAGCTCTATAATTGCAATAGGGATGATCTGGTTTTATAAACAGCATCTTACATTAAGGAAAACTTGTTATATACTTCTTGGAGCAATGATCGGAGGAGTAGTTATAAGCAGCTTGTTGAAAAGCTTATTGATAGCATTGGGTGGTATGGTTGCTTTGACTTATATCAATACATTCAATTTGGGATTGATGAACCCGGTGGTATTGTTCCAGATTATGATATGCCTGTTGTATGTTTATTTCGGACCGGTCATAGGCAAGTCTCAAAAAGGATACGAGGTGATCAGGAATGCGTATGTATACTCGACAATAATACTGATGCTAACATCTGGCTTGGGGGTGATAGGTGGGCGGTTGGCTACAATTTTTGCCACATGTGAGATTTTTATTTTACCCAGTTTCATAAAAGTTGTCAGACCGCGGGCAGTGGGTTATATTGCAGTGCTGATTGCGATCACTGCGTTGTTCTGGATGAATTATGTAAAACTCCTTGATGTATCAAATGAGTGGAGTTATGATCGGTCTTTCTTTTGATTATTGCAATATTAAATAAAACCTCTTGTGAATTCTTTGAAAAACAGACGTTCAAAATGAATATAACTTGAAATCCAAACAAATAAATATGATATTTTCGATTATGCGTGTAATGGCTGCAATTGTATTGATGATATTATGTAATTGTGCCATTGTTTCTTGTGTATTACAGGAGCAAGATGAAAGTTTAATTGTCGATTTGAGGGAAAAGGAGAAAGAGATGGTTCCTTTGGCAGATCCTTTCATAATGTTATATGACGGGATATATTATGCTTATGGAACAACAGGCAACAAGGACTTTTTTGTGTATATATCCTCAGATCTTAAGTATTGGGAAAAATATGAGACACCGGTGTTAACTGCTAATGATTCTTTTGGAGGATCCAGATTCTGGGCTCCGGAGGTTTATTATGATGAGGATCTGAAGAAGTTTCAGATGTATTATTCATCGGAAATGTATCTGTGCGTGGCCACCTCGGATTCTCCACTGGGACCGTTTGTTCAGGATGAGAAAAAAACAATATTGAACAACTATTGTGGAATAGATCCTACCTTATTTGTTGAAAATGGGAAAAAATATTTATGTTTTTCAATGATTACGGATAGGAATTATATGTGTATTACTCCGATAAACTCAGTAAATGCAGTCATAAATAATAATGTAGATATTCTGTTTTCAACTGATCAGCGTTGGGAAGGTAAGCGCACGGTAGAAGGTGGCAGCATTATTAAAGTTGGAAAAAAGTATGTAATGACATATTCCGGAAATGATTTTAGTTCCCCTGAATATGGCATTGGAGTGGCTTTCGCTGATAACATTATGGGACCTTGGACAAAATATGCCAAAAATCCGATTATACAGTATCCGTCATATAAATCGGGAGTTCTTGGAGGCACCGGGCATAATTCGATATTTACCGATAAGGATGGTAAGTTGCGGATTGTATTTCATGCCCATTCATCTATCGGGTATTCTGGAGGACGATATATGTATATAGGCTCTTTGAATACGCATGATAAAGAACCGTATATTTCTATTAAAAATGATATTTTTGCCGCACGACTTGTTTCGGCAGAAAGTGAAATGCCATGATAGAAAAGGGTATTGTGTGTAAAAAAGCAGTTGTATTTATCCAATGATATTGTAATTTAGTTCGGAGGATATTTATAGGACAATGAATATTGCGTATATACTGCCGTCATTAGCGAATAAAGGGCCTGTTCTTGTTGTGAGGGATCTTGTACGCGAAATGAAGAGCCGGGGACACCGGTGTAGTGTGTTTTATTTCGATGACAAGATAGAGGTGGCTATTGACTGTCCATGCAGGATTATTAAATTTCAAAAAATGGACTTTTCTAAATATGATATAGTCCATTCTCATGGTTTGCGTCCTGATCTGTATGTTTTCTTATTCAAACCACGCAAGAGTCACACGAAATTTATCACAACTCTCCATAATTATGTCTATAGAGATTTATGGTATCAATATAATCCGGCTTTTTCGCTGATATTTGGCACATTGTGGGCGATTGCATTAACGCGTCATGACCGGGTTGTCGCATTGAGTGATGATGCTAAAAGGTATTATTCAAGAATTTTGTTTTGGAAAAAACTTGACTTTGCATATAATACGCGCTCTTTACCCGAGGATGTGTCTTTGACACAAGAAGAGCAGCGCGTGATTTTAGATTTCAAGGGAAATGATTGTCTTATAGGTGTTAATGCACTGCTTACCTTTCGTAAAGGTGTTGATATTGTCATAAGGGCGTTGCCTGCTCTGCCGGGATATAAGCTTTTTATCGTTGGAGATGGAAAAGAGAAAGGGCATTTGGAAAAGATTGCAGAGGACTTAAATGTAAGAGACCGCGTTTATTTTGCCGGGTATGTAAAAGATGCATATAGATTTATCAAATATTATGACGTATATGCTATGCCAAGTAGAAGTGAAGGGTTTGGGTTGTCTTTGATTGAGGCTGTTATATATAAAAAGCCTGTTGTTTTGTCTTCGATCCCGATTTTTAGGGAGCTGTTTAGTTCAGAAGAAGTGTCTTTTTTTGAATTAAGCAGTATTGAGTCATTTGTCGAAGCTGTGGAGAATGTGAAAAAATGCGCTGAGAAGGTTGATCTGGCATACAATAGATTCATTTCAACATACTCTCCTGAAATTTTTTATAAAAGATATATATCTATTTATGAAAGATAATTATACGGTTTTGATGTCGGTATATTGGAAAGACCGGCCTGAATGGTTGCGGGAAAGTCTGGACAGTATTTTTTCGCAGACATTGCGTCCTAAAGAAGTCGTGCTTGTCGAAGACGGAGCACTGGGAGACGAGCTTGAATCGGTAATCAGGTTCTATAAAGAGAAATATGATTTTACAAAAGTCATCAAAATAGAACAGAATGTTGGGCTTGGTCGTGCATTGAACGAGGGGTTGAAATATTGCTCAAATGATATTGTGGCAAGGATGGACTCCGATGACATTGCTATGCCGGAGCGAATGGCACGCCAACTGGAGGTGTTTGATCGATGCAGTGACATAGACGTTGTCAGCTGCTGGATTGATGAGTTTATGGGTGATAAAAGTAATATCGTTTCAACCAAGAGTCTGCCGGAGAACCATGAAGCCATTGAAAAATATGCTAAACGAAGGTGTCCGGTTAATCATCCGGCAGTAATGTTTCGTAAAAGTGCCGTTATGGCAGCTGGCGGATATAAGCATTTTAGGCTATTTGAAGACTATTATCTTTGGGCAAGAATGCTTGTAAATGGCAGTAAATTCTATAATATACAGGAGCCGTTATTGTGGTTTCGTGTATCTCCTGAAATGTATAAACGCAGAGGAGGAATAAGGTATGCCATAGATGAAATAAAATTTCAACAGGAGCTATATAGAATCGGTTTTATCGGATTTGGAGATAAACTATATAATATTGGTGTCCGATCAGTTGTAAGACTAATCCCCAATGGTCTTAGAGCCTTTTTTTATAAAAAAGTCCTAAGGCGATAAGTTTATTTGTATTTGTCAGGGGTCGAGTGGGGAGTAGCTGTGAGATTGCAGGAAGCTTGTGGCGTCGGTAGGGCACCAGGATGGGATAATGGCCGATAGGCGTGCGGTTGAGATTGTGCGTGTTGCAGTGACTGACCGGAGATAAGAGGTTCCGAGATCTTTCAATCCTAACATATCGGCAAAACGGGCGGTAATGCGAGCCCATTTTGCGTTGACTGTATAGATGCGCTTTGCGCCCAATCGGGCGGAGAGCGCTTCTGCTATTTCATAGGTAGTAGGGTCTGTGTGGTCACTGACATTATATATGCCATGGTAGCCTTTGAGTTTTGTGATAAGTTGAGGCAGATCGCGGGCATGAAGCACTGACTGGTGTGCTTCTACGCCGTTGATGTGGCGGTAGATGGCTCGGTATATGGCGTTGACACGACGGCGCATTTCTCCAGTCATGCCTGTGCCGATCAGAAGCGGGAGGCGAAGAATGGTTGCGATTATACCGGCTTCGGCGCAACGTGAAGTGAAGTCGCGTTCGGTTTGCACGAATGTGCGTCCGATGGCTGTTTCTGGAGATAGAGGAGAATCTTCGGTCACATCAATGTATTCTTCGCCATATACTGCTGACGAACTCAGTAAAAATGCTTGACAAGGAGCAAGGTCAATTATAGCATCGTTGAATTTTCCCGGCATATTCCCTTTTTCGTCGGGTATTACAACTATTATGTTTGGAGCATCTACTGGTAATTCGGCGTTTGCATCGGCAAATGCCGATAGGATAAAGTTGGCGGGGAAGTGGTCGCCGGGTATGCAGTATATTCTGTCGGTCTGTTTCATATCGGAAAGTTACAAATTAATCTGCAATATTGAGGCGTACCGACATGATTAATTCAGAAACGTGAGTGGTAGTTGGCAGCAAGCCATATTTTGATTCGTCTTATTTGTATATGATCTTTCCGCCGACAAAACAATATGGTGTCGTGAAATTGTAGCGGACAGAAATAGTATTTTTTGCATATTTGTTGGTAAAAAGCGGGATATTGATGTAACAGGCGGCTGAAACTGCCGTAATAAATACAGAAAGTCAAACAGAGCATCGGACAGATTCAATAATAATGACAAGCGACAAGCTCACGGAAATATTCATCGGAATGCGTGATCGTCTGCGTAGGACGGCACTGTATATCACCGGCAATCAGTATGATGCCGATGATGCGCTACAGGATGCTTTCTGTCGTCTGTGGGAGCGTCGACGATCTATCGTAGTTGAAGATAAAGATGGATGTCCCGAAGGATATATGTCGCGTACAGTGGCTCGTTCGGCGATAGACGTTATGCGGAGATCGACCGATTGTGTGAGTCTGGATGATGTCGGTGACAGGCTGGTGGATGATGATGTTGTCGCAGTGGCGGATCCGGCAGATGTGTTGCGGTTGCTTGCACACATAGTCGATTGCAGTCTGCCGGCAATGCAGCGTGAAGTGATGCATATGCACGATATTGAAGGACTTGATATCGATGAAATTGCAGAATGCCTGTCGCTTACTTCCGTCGCTGTTCGAGTCAACCTGTCGCGCGCCAGGGCTAAGGTGCGTGAAATATATTATAAAAAGTATCAAAATGTATTTAAGCCATGAATAGTAAAGACTTGCTCCAAAGCCTCTGCTTGAAGTATATGGCTGGCGGCACATCGCACGATGAAGAACGACGCCTGTCGTCGTTGATTATTGATGCGGAAAAGGTGAGAGAACTTACCGATCTTGAGGCGGATTGCCTGATGTTGCTTGCTGTAGGTGCGACGAGGCGGAAAAATGCCGGAGAGAGGGGACGTCGGGTGCGTCGACTGATGTCGGTTTGTGCAGCTGCTACAGTAGTGGCGGTGCTTGGTGTTGGCGTCATAAAGTTTATGCCGGCTACAGCCGGCGATGCGACAGAAGGAATGTGTTATGCCAGTGTCTTCGGGTCGGTGACCGACGACCGCGATGCCGTGATGTCTATAATAGATAATGAATTTTCGGATGCTGCCGGTGTGGTAGGCGATTTCAGTGATATTGTCGATGGAGAATTCAGGGAAGCATGTGAAGTTATCGACAAGTCGCAAGTGTCGTTTGACGGCAGGATGAATGAACTGCCTGATGCGGGTGCGTTAATCAGATAAATTATATAAAATATGATGAAAAGGATATTGTTTCTGGCTGTCATGTGTGCCGCTTGCATGAGTGGATACGCTCAGCACTTCGATGGCCTCACGTCTATCTCGGAGATATTTGGAGATAAGGCTCCGATTCTTGCCAATGCGACAGTGGCGGTAGTGTCGGGACGTACGGAAAAAAGTCTTGCTGACAATAAGCTGGATTATTTCAAGAGTGTAAGCGTGGCCGATAGTGCGTCGATGTCGAAAATGAACTCTGTGGCTATGAGTCTGCTTGAGAAATCTGTCGATAATGAGCTGTCGAGTAGCTCGGGAAAAATAAACTATGCTTTTTATTCGTTTCCGCCTGTGGAAGGGCATAACCGTTATATGTTTATTTTCTCAAACGGGAAAAAGACAGTGGCAATGTACATGGAGGGTAATGCCACGTTTGTCGACATAAAGAAAATGATAAAGAAATAAGACACTAAAAAGGATAAAAGTTATGAGAAAGATCGTTGGAAATATAGTGCTGCTGTCATTTGTAATGTTTTTATCTTTCGTACCGGTATATGCTGCCGGTACGGGTGGCCTGAGCTTGAGAGATGATGACAATATCCAAGAGGTACGTTATGATCACGATGAGAGTGAATTTAATTTCTCATTTCCGTTTATACGCAGCTATACGAAATGCGACACACGCAATTGCAACAGTCATTTCTCGCGCTGGGTCGTGACGTCTGGGCTGATCGGTTTCGGATGGAACACAACTGTCGATCAGACAGCGGGACTTAGGCAGCGTGGATCTCATTCGATAGATTTCTTCTGGGGACATATACTTGCCTTACGTTATCGCACAGCCTGGAGGGGGCCGGAAGTGAGTCTTGGCTTCGGTGTGGATTTCAGAAACTGGGTGACACGGGAGGGACTTTACGAACGTAAGACTTCTGGAGCAGGTGTAATCGGATGTAAGCCTTGGCCTGAAGGGGCGGATGAAGGTTCTTCACGTCTGTATGCGTTCTCGATGATGTTTCCTTTGACAATACGCCAGAACCTGACGCATGGCTTTACACTTACGGTCGGAGCGTCGCTTGACGTCACAACACATGCGTCGGTGAAGTCGTCATATCGGCTCGACGATGTGAAGTACAGCAGCAATTGGGATAGCTTTGATCATAATGTTATTGGTTGTTCTATTCTGGGGGCACTTCAATGGCACGATTTCGGTATTTTTGCCCGATATACACCTACTTCACCCGTGAAAGCTGAAAATGGCTTGGAATTTAAGACTTTGACAGTCGGAGTTGCCGTAGCCTGGTAAAGTCTTAAAACAAAATTACAATGTCCTGCAAGGTAATGATGTCTTTGCAGGACGTTATAATTAGGTCGAGGAACCGGACTTTTTTGGGGGATTTATGTAATTGTTTTTGAGGTGTTTTTGTGTGGGATGT